>Ga0206682_10002500_pt1 | contig 16585 bp, 15 predicted proteins | sample M240m12015metaG_FD_155444 | JGI IMG/M metagenome (GOLD analysis project Ga0206682, IMG submission 155444) | Ammonia-oxidizing marine archaeal communities from Monterey Bay, California, United States - M2 40m 12015 | ecosystem: Environmental > Aquatic > Marine > Intertidal zone | place: USA...
CATGAGTAGTATTAATCTCATCACCTACGCGGTTTGAGTGAATTTTAAACGCATACTTTTTATGATACTCACGCTTAATATACGGACCGTATAACTCTTCGATCAACGGTGTTTTACCGATTACCATCATACACCGCGCTTTAGATTTTTTAAAGCATTCTGCGAGTTTGTGCTGTTCTTCTTTACCGAATGAACAATACCCATAATCTGTAAACTCACTATCATAAGGTGGGTCGAGGAATATAAAATCATTGGGATCATTACACATATCGAACACTTCCTCAAACCCTTTCTTGTGTATATCTGTACCCTCGAACACATATTTATACTTTTCATCCTTCAACTCCTCATAATTAAATGTCTTGTAACGTCCATATGGAATATTGAACTTACCACTTTTATTATACCTCAACATACCTCGGAAACACGTCTTTCTCAAATAGAAAAATCGTTTCGCGTTATCTAGGGGTGTCTCAACCTTGAATTGATCGCGTACCTTATAATAGGCCTCGTCAGTGTTGGGATTTTCGTTTAGAAATGTGTGAATATCATCACCCTTTCCATCCTTCATCGCTCTGTAAAAATCAATGAGTTCTTCGTGTACATCTGAAATAACAGCACGTTTCGGTTCAAGATGAAAAAATACCGCTCCACCCCCGAAAAATGGTTCAACGTACGTTGAAATATCATCTGGAATGAGATCAACAAACTGTTTAATCTCGTCCTTCTTTCCACCCGACCATTTAACAATCGGTTTCATTATCTAACATGTGGTTAGCATCTTTAAGCGTTTTCAATTCTGTCAGGGTTGTAATCGCGATACGCTCTTCATCTAGCATATCTTCTTCGATGAGACGATCTACGATGAAACGGACCCATTCCTTATAACCTTCCTCATTTTCAAATGGACATGCAATATTCAAAACACTGAAATACTCCTCAACCGATAACACATCGACGTCACGCTCGGTATAAAAGTTAACATGTTTAGATTTATTCAGTGTATCTGGTGAAAAATGTCGAAGGGCGGTGATATACCCATCACAATTCTCCTCACGTATGATGCATTTTACTTTCTCGGCAGTCTTACTACGTTTTTCAGAATCCAGTTGTAGATTTGATTTTAATTCCGCATATATTTTTTCAGTCTTACCGTTTTCTAGCGTCCGGGAAAATAGATGGTCGCGCTCTTTTTTACCCTTTGCATTAGGTGGCTTTACATCATTCCATGAAGATGTAGAGCTGATATAAATGCGAAGTAGATCCTCAATCGAAGTACCGATCCTGATAGACTGTGACTGAGTAACTCCGATATTTACGAGTGTGTTGATAGATTCATAATTATCGTGAGATTTCTTGGGTCGTTTATCCTTGAAGTAGTTTGAAGTTATACGCTGGAGTGTGCCCATTATTCTTACATAATAAGTGTGCATCTATTACTTAAGTATAATTAAAGATTATAACGTACACAAATATATATGCCATTCTCACTCACTTTCAGTATCCCAAATGTACGAGCTGTAAAAACGCGCGCGATCAAAGACCCTGCCCAGTATGACACGGAAATCAACGTTGCACGTGGGTTTAAACCTCCTACTGTGAGTAAACCCACTTCCAAGTCTAAGGTTCGGGTGGAGAAAGGAATTACATACGACCCCGATCAATATGACCCCGATGAAAACATGGAAAGACATTATAAGGGTAAGACAGGTTAATTACATATCACGTCGAGTTTGAAATTCTTATCGAACTTCCCTAGACGTATTTTATTATCCGCGATAAGTTGTTTGATAGTTGTCCCGACCTCGAGATTATCCTTGCAATATTGTTCGACTTTGGGATCGTTGGGTAAAGTAGGCATGAATGCCATGAATGTTACCATTTTCTGAGACATCGAGAGAGACTTGTCTCCCATGACACGTTTCATCGGTTCAGGAATGTTATCAATATTCATTATATTCATTGCAGCCAAAATCTTTAATTGCACTTAAGTCGTGAAGTGATATCGTGAATGTTATCATTTCACAATGTCTTCCGATATGAACTCCCGCTCCATCACCGATTACATCCTCAAGCTCGAGAAGCTCAACGAAGAGTCGCGCGCCAAAATTGAACAGCTCAAGAAACTCTTCCTCAAGGAGAATTCAGACAAGGTTGATGCTCTCAACGCACTCAATGACTTCAAGTATAAGACCAATTGCATGTCCAAACCCAGCTACACTGAATCCACCGCCAGGGTTTGTGGTAAAACGCCTTACTGCAAAACCCGCGAAAACGCTGGTATTGTTGAACGCCTTTTGGAGTTGGGTGAAATGACTTCCGATTTCCATAAGACCGCTGCGTACCAGGGGGCTGCTGATACGATCGCTGATCTCGATTACGTGATTGAGAGTGGTGAGTGTGTGCGTCATCTCAGGGGTATTGGTAGGGGTATTTCCTCAAAGATCGACGAGTACCTCGACGAGCAAGATTCTGATTATGAGGAATCCGAATGCTCCGATACTGAGTCAATCGCATCCACGGAGAGTTATGTCGAAACTATTCCCAACCAAGGTATTGCGGATATGCTTTACGCACGCGCGGAAAAGACGGAGGACAAGTACAAGTACAAGGCTTACATCAAGGCTGCTGACATGGTTTATAACCTGAACTGTACGATTACTAGTGGCGCGGAGGCTATGAAACTCCCTGGTATTGGTAAGAGCATCGGGAAGAAGATTGACGCATTCCTCGATGACGAGGATGATGACTTTCACGTGAAATTCCACACGAATGTGATCATTTCGGATGAACTCTCCAATCTCGCCACTCTCGAGGAACATGTCGGAGCCAGTGAATGGAAGGTCAATGCGTATAAGAATGCCGCTAAGTTGATTGACACCCTTCCATACGAGGTCCTGAACGGTACCGATCTTACGAAATTTGACGGTATCGGCAAGGGTATCGCACAGAAGGTTGATGAGATCATCCAGTTTGGATCGACGAGACGTGCACATGAACTGAAACAGGCTAACCCCGACAAGTGTAACTAAACCCATGTTGCCGGTGGTTTGTGTCGTGAAGCCTTAGGTTTTTTAATGTGTGTGAGTTTGAATAATAGCCACCCATAAAATAAAGCCACAGGGACCATTTTAATATTACAACTTTTTATATGAAGACGCATTTTCGTATTCCTCATCTATCGTGATGTCATTATACTCTTTCTCATCTGTATCATAAAAGGTCTCGCTATCTCCGATCATCATTTCCCTGACAGTTTGGTATAAGACGGTAGACAACGCGAATTTGTAAGCAAGAAAACCTACAAACGTGGCCCCGTAATCAAAGTCAAATGCGAAAGGTGCGTTATTCCATGCTACTTCAAACGCGGCAGTACCAAGGGGTGCCAAAAACTCGTTTTGAATTGCCGACTTTTCAAATCTGTCAACCCTGTCAGATAGGAGTGTCACATACGCATATGATGCGACAGCCCCCAAAGTTGCCGAAACACCCTGGTCTGCACCCTGTGTGATGAAATATGAAGCACTCAGAGCGGATCCATACCCAACCGTAGACTTCTTTAGAGTTGTCTTGAGACGCCCATAGTCAGTGGATACGACAGGCTTGGCAAAGGCGCGAGTGAGGGACATTCTATGTGAAAGTCACTTAAAATCTTTATCCGAGTTAACAGTAGAAATGCCGTGTCAATTATGCCGCAAGAAGTGTGGTGTTCCCATCGATTGTAAATACTGTGAAGGAAGTTTCTGCCCGAGTTGTATCAATTTGACAAAGCACGATTGTCAGGGTGCGGATATCAAGAAGATGAAGCAGCGACAGGAGTTGAGAGAACAGACTGCGTTTGAACCACCACCGAAGTGTGTGAAGATTTGATCACTCAATCTGGTACACATTTGTCATATAATCTTGATCACAAAACCAGCTTTTATCACTTTCTGCTGTTAATAAAAACCTTTTATCATCAACTTCTATCACACTCGTCGGATCGCATATAGACTTCGAATTGGGTGGTTGTACGAGCTCTTTAATTTTTATTTCCGGTTTACGATTACTAAAATCGACATCCCATCTAAAAATGTCATGGATTAGTTCTCCATCAGTAATATAGGTCTTGTGACCATACCCGTAGTATGATTTATCACTTATTTTATACCCCGGAGTTCCCCCCCTATATAATAAATGTTCGTCGTGTCCATTTTCTAAAACCTGTACAGGTTTCACAGACCCTAGTTGGAAATCTATCTTATACATTATAAATGGTTTAATGTAGTGAATGACAAAAAGTTCGTTGTCATGTGATATGAAGGATATATTTTTACCCGGGAATGGAAGTTTTATAATAGTTCGCGTATCATAATCAAATAATGTCATCCGACTAAAAAAATTGTTTAATATGTATAATTTACCATTGTGAATGAAACACCTAGGATCTTCTCCAGGTATCGTTGTTATGTCACCGTCGATAATGTCGAACTGTGTGTTGAACTTAACAAATTTAATTTGGTTTGCATCATAACGTTCACGACAAAACCCTAATATTTCATTTTTATAATGTATAACTGAATAAAATATAGAGTCTTTCTTCACGTCTATTGTTTTTACAAACTTAAATTTATCCATATGAATTAAATTGATACAAGACCTTTAATATATATTACATCTTTAATTCCGATGGTATCAAACTCATGATTTTTTCACTTGTTTCGACGAGCTTGTATTTTCCATCTGCGTGAATTCCATTCTCGATCAAGTTCTTAAACGTGTCGACATTCATTCCCTTGAGACAGTCATCATGACAATGTGCAAAATTATAAACCTTATTCGCTATGAAATGCTCATCTCCGAACGACGATAGATGCCACCCAGCATTCTTATAGTGTGGGACACTCCACCGCATCTCCCTCAATTTTTGTGGCGACACCTGCATCAATACTCCTTTCGTGGTGATGACCGTACCGAACCATGGTTCAAGTTCTTGGATATAATTGAAGTTGTATTGAAATGCGATCATGTTATACGAGCACATCTTCATATCAGGGGGTAATCTCAGGGCCGTTCTATTCGGAATTTCGTCTACATCCGACACCATGACAATGTCATCATCTTGGAATTCCAACAAACCTCTCGCGATACAATTTCTTTGAAAGTTTTCCCGAACCCATGGATCTTTATCCACAGGGTTGTCTCGTATAATTACATGTATAATCTTGTCCGACCATTCTTCGAAATCTTTTTTGTTTTCTTCAAAGAATAGTTTTTTTTCTTCACCACGATGCGTGACAGTCGACTCTACTAAGACAAATTTATCTACAACACTATCAAGATACCTTAACCGTTTTTTTAGAATGTCGAGTTCGTTATAAAAAATAAAACAATCTATAAGCATATGTTAATCCACCTTTCTATCTTTTAAGTCTATCTTCACGATCGAAGAGTGTTCAAATCCAGATGCGTTTTGTATCTCATTTTTCATACAAAATTCGCGAAGGGCTTTTGAAACGTCATTCCCAGGTCTACAGTCGTGACACAAAATGACACCATTCTTCTTCATTTTTGGTAAAACTGTATTCAGATCCTTTAGAGCACCTTCATATGAATGGTCGCCGTCGATAAAAGCAAGATCTATACTCTCATCTCTATGAATGTTGAGTGTATACACACTATCACCGCGAATAGGGATGATAATATTCTGTAGGTTATTGTTCAACACGTTTTCGTAAAACGTAAAAAAATAGTCGTCGGTTTTAGGTGGTGGACCAGATTCTTCAGTTAAATTATCCATGTTCTCGAGCCATATATCATGACAGTACACAGTCGAACCATACTTACTTGACAGGCCAGCGAGAACCCCGCTACACCCCAGGTAACTCCCAGTTTCTACATATTTACTGTTCATGGGTAGTTGGATATAATGGTTCAAGAGTACATTGGTGTCAGCTTCATTTAATGTTCCCTTCACACCGTTGACATACGTATATGCCATGCCATCGTCGGTAACTTCGAATTTTAGATCCATTATACTACTATTGATTTCAGACCTTTAAGTGACTGGTACAAAAAAATGTTTCCTAATAACAAAACATACAATATGAAATATTCTGCCGAAATGGGATTACCAATTATACTGGTATTAATGCTCGTCGCCACCGTGACATTTTTCGTAAATTTCGTGGGTATCAAACACTATAATGAATGTGACGCGATCAGGGGGGTTGAAAAATTCGAAAACAGGAAGATATACCTCAGCCAGCTCGTGACCATCGTTATCACCGGTGTCGTGACACTCGCTCTGCGACAGTTCGCGTCCAGCCCGGGCTTGTCCGCGACAGGTCCCATGATGTTGGTTGTCGGGGCTCTTCTACTGACTTCCTCCGTATTCGTGTACCAAATACTCAACGCCGATAAGGAAGCGTGTGAACCTAAGAAGACCGATGTAAATTATTCGGGTGTGTCGATGGGGTTCGCGAGTGTTATCATACTAGCTGGTATCGCTATAACGTACCTGTCGATCACGAAGAACAAGAAATTCACTAACACCGCCTCGGCATTAGAAGCATTTAGTAACCGTGGTACGACACAAATCGGACCCCTCAATCAGAGAGGTCGCTTTTAATTGATTTAAAAAACATATAAGAATACAAGGTATGCAACTTCATGAGGCTACATATTTAGTTTGTATGCTTATCGTCCATGTTGTTCGTAACGCGGGTAAAATAACATTCGAAGATAAATTAAAAGTTCTTCAAATTTGTTTTTCTCTACTCCGTTCCGTTGAAGACACTTTATACAGAATAAATAACTGTGAAAATAAACCCAGAGTGGAATACATCGCAGAATAATTCGCACCCTTTCTATACTGGTATGTCAGCCATAGAATATTAGCCAGAATTCCCATATACAAGTACCTATATGTATCTTCATCAGGTGTATAATCATCTGCATTAAGAGTTCTTAACATCATCTGACTTATACCCAATGTGATTGCAGATCCGGCTATAAAATCATCCACACCGACCATCGTTTATATAATTAAAGATTTTATTCTCAATCTATATAAATGGATACCATTTTGAAAACCTATGCCACCAAGTCCAAGGACAGCGCTCTCATCGTGAACCGTATTGAACGTCTCATCGCCAAGTACGGTAAGACAGGTATTAACAAGGAAAACCTATGTGGTCTCGTTTCTACTCTGATGATGGATGTCCAGAAGATCAAGGGTCTGACCGGTCCCGAGAAGAAGGACCTTGTCATCGATCTCATCTATTCCGTGATTGAACAGATTGACGCGGGTGATCAGGATTCCGAACTTGAGACTGTTTTGAAGACTATGGTACCCCCTATGATCGACAGTTTCTCGGTCATGCTAAAGGTAAATAAGGCGTGTGGTTGTGTATAATACAGAATGAAATTTCCTACATTGGAAACGATGGTAGCCTATGGTATTTACACCGTGAAGGACCTGATACTATATTCACATAATAAACTCCGTAAACGTCATATTATACCTCTAAACGAATGTGACCATTGTTCATTCGTGTTTTCAGGTGATACATGCGGAAATTGTATTACGACTTCGGTTTGATTACCAGGCCGAGTACAGACTCTAAATTGTTTTGATCTCTCTTAAGCGGTTTCTCACGTTTAAGGCGCAGTGGTTCGTTCGTTCCCACTGCCCCTTTTATTTCGTACAACTTGGCCACGTTTTTCACTTGTGGAATTGTTATTTCAACCTCGGGTTCTTCTGTTATTTCTTCACGTGGTTCATCATCTATCAATACGTTTGATCTGAACTGTTCTATCGTATGCGTCCCTCCAAATTCTATGAGCGTTTGTCGTTTAGGTGCACATTGTATCGACCCTCTTTTACCGAATAATTGTCTACGCATCATCACCATATTACCGCATATTATTCCTCCTCTCGATAGTCCATACTGCTCAAGTGCATATGTTTTCATACAACTCCATGAACAAAATCGCCCACTCGTGACGTATTTCTTACGCCTATCGTCATACTTCAGGGGGAGCTTCAACGGTTCATTTTCAAAATCGTGACAACACCACCAACACCATAACATATTTACATATATTCCGATATTAGTCTTTAAGTGTCGATTTTTTTTTGTCGTATAATATCATAATAGACCATGGCACTGGGAAAAATGGCACCAGTTGCACTATTTTTTCTATTGATTGTTATAGTCGTCGGTCTCTATTATCTGAAAAAGAAAAACACTGATGGTAAAAAAATTGAAATTTATGATTCTATGCTTGGTCAACTTATCACTACGACAAAAAAAGATGCTACCGATTCGGGAGACGTACCTGTATTATCTAAGCCGGGTGATATATCTATTGAAACTGAACAAGAAGTTAAGGATCGTATAGATAAAAAATTCGGCGATTTAGAAGGCCAAGGTGGTTTAGATGATATTGGTATGAATAAAACATCTCTTGTTGATGCTATCAACGAAGAAATCAAGCAGGAATGCGCGTTTCCTAAACATGTCACACTTGGATGTGGAACTAAGTATATCGAAGACCCTGATAGTGAATATGGATGCTGTATGCTGAAACCTGGCGAAGATGCAGAAGCATCTGTTGTCGAAATGGCCAAGCAGGCGGCACTCGAACTAGGGGCATCTGTCATCGTGGGTGCTGCATTGGAAAAGGGTTTAGCAAAGGCGCTTGGCGTAAAAGCTGCGAAACCCGCCGCTTCCAAAGCCGCTAAGAATGCCGCTAAAAAAGTTATAGCAGAAGCAACTGAAGGAGCTGCAAGAGAAGCTGGTGAAAGAGCTGCTCAAAAAGCTGCAGCGGAGGGTCTCGGTGAAGCTGGTCAAAAGGCTGCGAAGGAAGCTGCTGAAACTGGTATTAAGAAAACGGCGAACAAAGCTGTGCAAAAGGTCGCGACGGAAGCGGCAGAAGAAGCCGCGGAGAAGGTTCTAAAGGAAGCAGGTGATAAAGCTGCTCAAAAGGCTGCCGGAACTGGTGGTAACAAGGCTGCACAAGCGGCTGCTAGAAAAGCGGCAGAAGAAGCAGCTCAAGGAGCGGCTGAAAAGGCGGCTAATCAGGCTGCAAAAAAGGCTGCTTCAGAAGCGGCAGAGGCTGTTGCCACTGAGGCTGTGGAAGCTGCCGCTGAAAAAGCTGCAGCGGAAACTGGTGAAATACTAGTAGAGAAAGCTTCGAAGGAGGCTGCAGAAAAAGTCACACAGACAGCTGCCGAGGAAGTGGTATCCGAAGCCGCTGAAAAAGCTGCTAAAAAAGCTGCAGCGGATGCTTCAGTAGATGTAGCTGCGAAAAAGGCTGCGACAGAAGCTGCAGAATTGGCGGCTACAGAAGCTGCTGAAAAGGCTGCTGAAAAGGGCGCTACTACAGCTGCTAAAAAAGCGGCTGCAAACACCGCTGCAGATTTAGCTGCTAAAAAGGCTGCGCAGGAAGCAGCTGAGGCGGTGGCTGAAAAAGCTACCAAAGAAGCTACGAAAGCTGCCGGAGAGAAAGTCATTAAAAAGGCAGCATCGACGGCGGCTAAAAAGGCTGCTACTGCAGCTGCAGCAAAGACAGCTGCCAAAGCTGCAGCTAAAAAAGCTTTAGTTAAAGCGGCTGCATCGGGTGCAGCTAAAATGGCTGCCACTGGAGCTAAATATGCAACTCTGGCCGCCGCTGGTCCACCTGGGTGGGTTGCTGCAGCAGTTATGTTAGCCTTCGATGTGATCACAATTGCATTAGATATTATTGATGTTGATGGATATGAGACCTATACATCTCAGTCCACACTCGATAGCATGCAAAAAAGAATTGTCGCTGATGGATACAAAGCGGCGGTTGACAGCCCCGACTCGGATTGGCCGTTACTATTCCCCTTACCCGAAATACATAAAGACATATACGAGGCCGCCTCTAGTCTCATGACTTCCAAAATGTTTCAAGAGTATGTGATACCCAATATCGAGTTCGACCCTGTGGCCGGTCCCGCGTGGACTGGATTTCTCGATGGTGTAGTAGCTGCCGACGTAGACGGAACTGAACCTCCCGAATTCCCGGATGCTATCTTAGAATTCGGAACAGCGACACAACGCGCGTTCCACGTCGAACGTGATGAAATATTGTTTGCATATTTCCAGAAATTATTGAAAAACGCGTATTACGGTGTAACTGTAGAAGAAGCAACCGCTCGCGTTACCGAAGCTGAAGAGGCAGAGGCCATAATGAATGCGGCACAATCTGAACTAGACACGGCAATTGCTAACGGTGTTACATCGGAAGCTGAGATCGAAGCACTCCAACTTTCACTCGAAGAAATCACCGACGCAGATCAATACATGGAAATTTACACTATGATCGCCGATGCAAAAACCGAAACTGATATTATTGATCTTGAACTTGCTGTCAAGACAGCTACGGATGATTATATCGCGAAGAAAAATCTAACCGACGCATCTGGTGGGGACCTCCCCGCCTCAGACCTTCGTGTCGTTGGTGCGGTAGGAGATCGTGACATGAGTGAAGATATTATGCTTGTACCGTCCATGAGTACAGCTATTCGTATTGGTATTACACTCACACGAGACGGAGCCGCTCGCTGGAATACAGAAAATACTCCAACATGGCTCGAAAATAATGACCTATTTAAACCACCCGATACACCTATCACGTACACAGATCCTACAGCGGCTGTGTATTCCGACACGTATTATGAGGTTGACCCAGCTAACCCCGGGGATGCAACCAATCCTAACATGATCGCTAAAAAGCTCGACGAGAAGATCGTTATGGGTATTCCGTACGGTCCATGTGTCGCGTATTGTCTCAAAAGTCGCCAAAATAGTGGTTTAGCGAGACCTGTCGATCCACAAGCACTCGGTGTTACATTCGACATTAATAATGCGAAGTGTAATTTCACTGAAGGGTTTTGTGATCGATACGGTCTGGAGTACAGGAACAATGACTGTAAACCTTACCCGGGTATGAGTGTCGCTGAAGCCGTGTTCGGTAAAACAATTACACGGGGTACGGTGCGAACGTATAAGAGTTCGGTGGTAGATAACATCAATTCCGGTGATCCTGCGAGAGTTGTATTAGGTCTGGCGTACGCAGGCAATCCAATGTTGTTGGCTGCTGTATCTGTTGGTACGGAGATTATCGGTGAAATACTGGACACAAAGGCTAAAAAATCGCGACCCGCCAAAAAGAGGTCCTGTAGTGACTATAATACGAGGTACCGTGATGATGGGACAAGCTGCTGGTTAGATACGATCACGAAGAAATCGTCTATAACGAAAAAGAAACCTTGTAGCGATTGGGAGAAGAAACATGGAAAATTACGCGACGACGGTACGAGCTGCTGGGCGGATACATTAGCTATAAAATCGTCTGTCACGATTAAGAAGCCATGTAGTGATTGGGAACGCAAACATGGGAGAGGTTTGCGTGATGATGGCACGAGCTGCTGGCGTGATACAATTACCAAGAAAACCAGTTTCCCAGATAAGAAATCATGTGATAACTGGTCTCATAAACACGGTAAGGGGTTGAGGGATGATGGTACGAGTTGTTGGCGTGATACAGTAGTTAAGAAGAGTTCGATGGCCAAGAAACATTCGTGTAGTAAATGGGAAGGAAGTGGCTCTGGTAAATACCACAAATTGCGTGATGATGGTACGAGCTGCTGGGCCGATACGTATCCTAAAAAGAGCTCTATCGCCAAGAAATACTCATGTGATGGTCCAAATGGTGCGTGGAAAGATCAAAATTACAGGGATGATGGTCTCAGCTGCTGGAAGGATACATACGCGAAGAAATCTTCACCCGCGAAGAAATACAGTTGCAAGGCTCCCGAACTCGGTGACGGTGTGAATGCACCTTACAGTGGAAAACTTCGCGACGATGGTACGAGCTGCTGGTTAGATGCGTATGGTAGAGGTGTAGGCGTTCTTCCTGGATGTGCAGCTGACGAAGAGAAAAAGGGTGCCCTCTGTTATCCTAAATGTAGGGATGGCTACAAATCATCGGCTCTTGAATGTGAAGGGTCTTGTCCAGATGGGACCAGGAGTTCTGGATTTACATGTATAGACTCCATACACTCGTACATTCCTGGGAACAAGTCAGACAAGCCATGGGAAGAGGGGTTTTACCAGAGAGCTAGTTGTCGCGCAGGATATAAGTATCGCGGTACAACGTGTAACGAAGAATGTAAGCCTGGATTTACATTCCGTTCAGGTGCAGCCGGTTCCGCGTTTTGTGATAAACCGCGTGGTCGGTATTCTCGTGTCGGAGATGAAAAACCTCTTCGAGTGTGCCCACCTGATAAACCCGACAAGGATGCCGGTTTATGTTACAAGGCGTGTGAGGAAGGATTTAAGGGTGTAGGTCCGATGTGTCATCCGAAGTCGGGTGCAGGCATTAAGAAGACCTTATTTGATAGGTACTATTGTGGACCCAACTCGAACGGTGATGGTAACCGCAAAAACATCGCTGGTGTCTGTTGGGATCAATGCAAGGATGGTGACAAGGATATTGGCGCCTTATGCGAACCTAAGGGTGGTCCGGGTATTAAGAAAACGCTCATGCAGCGTCAGTATTGTGGTCCGAGTTCGACACGACCTGGCGAAAACCGTAAAAACATTGCCGGTGTTTGTTGGGATAAGTGCAGAGAGGGTGACAAGGATATAGGTGCTTTGTGTGAACCTGGCAGTGGAATTGGTATCAAGAAAACACTCATGCAAAGGCAATACTGTGGTCCCAATTCGAATGGAAGTGGTGACCGGAAACTCATTGCCGGTGTTTGCTGGGACCAGTGCCCCAAATTTGAAGACGTGGGTGTTAAGTATGACGATCTAGGGGCTTTGTGCAGTCCCAAGGGTGGTCCGGGTATCAAGGTACCCGTATGGGATCGTAATGTATGTGGTCCTAGCTCGTACCAGTCGTCTAAGTGTAAAACTGTAGCGAATGGTGACGTGAATGGTACAGTTAACTTGTTGAACGCGAGTAAGGATATTGATGAAACAACCGCCTTTAGAAGTGGGGTCGGTAAGAGTAAGCTCATCAATAAATTGAAGAGTGATGGGTTCACAGCGGAAGTAAAGCTCGACGTCGAACAAGCTCTCAATTGTCCCGAACGAAGGAAAAACGTAGCCGGTGTATGCTGGGACCAGTGTCCTCCATACGATGCGAATGACCCGACTGTCGGAAACAACATCAAATACACGGATATTGGTGCTTTATGCCACCCCGACGGTGGTCCTAAAATTAAGGTACCCGTCTGGGATCGTGAAGTATGCGGACCCAAAGCGCATCAGCCTTCCAAATGTACCGATATTGAAGATGGGAATGTTCAGGCAACGTCTAAGCGCTTAAAAGATGCGAAGAAGGTTGATCTCGCGGGTAAATTGGAAACGCAGGGTTTCACAGATGCAGTTAAGAATGAGGTTAAGGAAGCACTGGGATGTCCCGAGCGCCGTAATAAGGTACTCGGTGTCTGCTGGGATGACTGCCCCGATGGCTATAAGCAGATAGGTGCACTCTGTGAACCCCCTGGTGGTCCAGGAATTAGAGTACCCGTAATGGACCGCGAGTACTGTGGTCCGAGTGCGTATCAGTCTACTAAGTGTAAGGACATATCCGATGGTAATGTAGGTCCGACGGTTACTCGATTAAATGACGCGGGTAACAGTGCTCTTGCCAACAGGTTATCTGCAGATGGTTTCACAGACGCTGTTAAGAGTGAAGTTGAGACGGCCCTTGGCTGTCCCGAGAGAAGGAAAAAGGTACTCGGTGTCTGTTGGGATAAGTGTCCTCGCGCATCGGTACCCGAAAACAAGGAAGAATTCAGGGAAGCTAAGCGTGTATACGATTTAAACAAGCCTGCACATGATAAGGCGAAATTTGAGTATGAGCGTTGGAAGGAGATCATCGCAGGGGATGGTGCGAGTAAACCTGAACCACCACCTAACATTACGCGAGCGGCTCGCGGACCAGCTGTATCTGAACCCGGTGAAAATGCGGAACAGAAGGCGGCTCGTCTCGAGTATAATGAACTCGCAGCTGAATACAGAGGTATGAAAGAGGAAATTTTAGAGGCTTCTGGTGGTGACACATGGATACCAGAATTGATGATTGATGGTTTCGAAGGGGAAGGCACACCAATTTCTGAAAAGCGTGAAGCGCTTGGTGTCGTTTACGACGAACAGCGGGAGAAATTTGAACCAATGGCCGAGACGTACGAAGCTGAAAAGTTTGCCTATAAACGCAAAATCAATTACGGATACACAGATCTTGGTGCATTGTGTGAACCGAAGGGGGGTAAAGATGACATCACTGGTGATGTCATCTTACCAGGCCCGAGAATTCATGTTCCAGCATGGGAGCGTGAGTATTGCGACCCGGGTCAGAAAAACATTCTCGGTGTCTGCTGGGATAGCTGCCCTCCAGGATACCGTGATGACGGTGCCACCTGTAACAGTAACGCAGGATCTAAATCCGGTAACGCGGTTAGAAGTGCAATGGCCGGCGGTGGTTCGGGTATGATGTAATTAAATCTCAGTATATATAAATTGCAATGTCCGCTCTTGTAAAAGGTGCTACAAAGGGACTTGTGGGTGATTCTGCAGGACTCGCCGCTAAAAAAGCTGCGAAAGAAGCTGCTGCAAATGCTGCTCAAAAGGCTGCCGAAAAGGCTGCGAAGGAAGCTGCCGAAAAGGCTGCTAAAAAAGCTTTGGCGGACGGCCTTGAAAAGGCTGCGAAGGAAAGTATAGAAGAAGCTGCAGAAAAGGCTGCGAAGGAAGCTGCAGAAGCGGCTGCTAAAAAAGCTTCAAAAGCGGCGATTAAAAAAAATGTTAAAACAGGTTTAAAGGTCGCTGCAGGTGTTGCTGGAGCCATGTACTTGAGTGATAAAATGGCAGAGGAAGATGAGAAGATTCAACAATGTACATCAGACTGTTTACCCCTAAATTACGATGAATTGGCATATGGGGACCTATCAAAAACAGACCTTGAATATGCCACAACAGAACCGACAGATGATCAACCCGTGTGTTCGGAGGAAATCGAGGAAGATTGTGGTGAATATTGCTCGAATACGTGCAAGGATATTCACAAGACATCTTTATTCGATAAAGTCAGTGACGCCGCGGGACCACTAGGAGGTGTCGTCGACGCCGCTGGTGATGTCGCAGGGGGGGTTACAGAGGCGGTCACTGATGTTGCCGGGGGTGTGGTAGATGAAGCGTTCGAGGCGGCTGGTCTCCCCCCACTTACAGGTCCGGATGGGCTACTCGCGAAATTTGGAACCTATTTCAAAATTGGAGCCGCTGTATGTTGCTGCCTGTGCATCGTATACATTTTGTTCATGTTTTTTTAGCTTAAAGCATATTATTCTTTATATACAAGAATGATACTTAGTATAGATGTCGGAATACGAAATCTGGCAATGTGTCAATTCGACGATACGTCCAACACAGTCATTCAGTGGGACGTATCGGGAATACCACCCGAGCATAAAGACGGCATTTACGTCTCATTACGTAAACACTTAGATGAGCGTCCATGGATACTCACATGTGATACCATCCTCATAGAAAAACAACCGGACCGCAACAAGAAAATGGTTTCTGTCATGCACTTCTTGCACGCCTATTTCGTGATTAAGGCACCAGAATCCGATACGATCATTTATGACGCGCGTTTCAAAATCCCCGACGTAGCGGGTCCCGGTCGCGCACAATATCTCAAACGTAAGAAGGCGGCTATAGAACGGTGTCGAAAATTCTTGGAAACAACTGAAACAAATAAACACTGGTTACCTATGTTTGACGCTTCTAAAAAGAAAGATGATCTTGCAGATACCGTCATGCAAGCTATTAGTTTTACGAAACGTGTTGAACCTTTACCAAAATCTAAAAAGGTTGTGAATAAAAAATTAATTCCGAGAAAACCAAACGAGAATCAAAAAAGGACAAAGTATTCAAAGTCAAACCTCGCATACATTTACAAAAATAAAGTTGAGTGTGAGTGCTTAGAAAATAATAAAAGATTCATGAAGGATCTCAAAAGATATTACCGTTCGTTAGATGACTTGATTAAAGAAATCGAACAATAACATATCATAATGAAAAAAGTGTTGGATCATGGGTTTGTTGAACTTGTTGATCATATGCCTCAAGAAAATCTTGACAAGGCTATCGTTGATGGTGCACGCGTAAGTTATCAGACGGGTACTAAAACGACGCGTGGCGATAGAGGTCTCATCAGATATCTTGTACGTAACTGGCACACGTCACCCCTAGAGCTCGTAGTCTTCAAGTTTCGCATTAAGGCGCCATTGTACATCGCTCGTCAATGGCTCAGGCATCGAACCGCATCGGTAAATGAAATGTCTGCCCGGTATTCTATCGTCGACGAAGAGTATTACGAACCAGAAGTCCTTCGAGGACAATCCGCTGTAAATCACCAGGGATCGGAAGGTGTTGTCGAACTAGATGATGAATTGAACCAGTCTCTATCTGATCAGTATAAACATTCTTTCAAGATTTATGAACAATTGCTTGAGAAGGGTGTTTGCAGGGAGCAGGCGCGTGGTGTTCTACCACAATCT
>Ga0206682_10002504_pt1 | contig 16565 bp, 10 predicted proteins | sample M240m12015metaG_FD_155444 | JGI IMG/M metagenome (GOLD analysis project Ga0206682, IMG submission 155444) | Ammonia-oxidizing marine archaeal communities from Monterey Bay, California, United States - M2 40m 12015 | ecosystem: Environmental > Aquatic > Marine > Intertidal zone | place: USA...
CCGAGCACGCGCGAGCCGTCCGTGACCACGATCACGTTCACGTCGCTCTTCCAGTTGTACATCATGGCGTTGAAGTGCCCGACGTCGTCCGCGGAGAAGTACATGCCGCGCGGCCGGCGGAACAGCCGGCTGTACTGCACGCACGCCTCCCCCACCGTGGGCGTGTAGATGATGGGCGCCAGTTCTTCGATGTGCTCCACTAACAGGCGGTAGAACAGCGTCTCGTTGCGGTCCTGCAGCGCCTGCATGGACCGCCACTTGAACATCGCCGTCTTGCCGGGCTCGTTCATGCTCTCCCAGATCTTGTCGCACTGCTGCTCGATGCTGAAATACCGAGGAGGCGTGAGCCCGCGGACGCCGAGCCGCTCCTTCTCCGCGATAGAGAACCCCGTACCTTTGTTGTAGATGGGGTTCAGAAGCACCTCGATGCCGCGGTTGGTGTCCGAGTGCATCACCTGCACGTCGTGCTCGGCGAACCGGCACGAGTGCTTGCGGTTCCACCCGGTGGAAAGAGGCGCCGCGCCGCGCTCGGGGGGCTTCGCGTCGTCGGACGCGCCGCGGACGCCGCCCAGCGCGAGGGGCGAGACGGCACGGGACGCGGGGATGGCATCCAGGAAGTCTGTGGCGCGCCGGCGCGCCAGGTGGCGCGTCAAGTCCACGGCGCTCCGCCGCATGACGAACTGACGTGTCGCGGAAAAAAGCGCAAGCCGTTCACTTCGAAGGTGCTGGGACGCCAAAATCCGAGTCATCGCACGGCGCACGTTGGCCGCAGAAAATAGAAGGTGCCGTTCGGGTCGACCGCATTCAGTCCGCGGGGACGCGGAGTCGGGGCGCGATGGGCGCGTTGTTCAGCAGCCTGGCGGCTCTGTTCACCAGCCACAGAGAGTATAAGCTCATCATCGTGGGGCTGGACAACGCCGGGAAGACAACGGCGTTGTACAAGCTGCACCTCGGATCTGTTGTGATGACTTCCCCGACGATCGGAAGTAATGTTGAAATGGTGAAACACAAGAACGTGAGCTTCGAGGTGTGGGACCTCGGCGGGCAGACCACTTTGCGGCAGACGTGGTCGTCGTACTACGTGAACACCGCCGCCGTGATCCTGATGGTGGACTCCACGGACCGGGAACGAATCGCGGCGGTTAAGGACGAGCTGTTCCGGTTGCTGGGGGAGGAGAGCCTGCAACCGAGCTCTGGCGTTTTGATTTTGGCGAATAAGCAGGACCTTCCCGACGCGATGACGGTGCTGGAGCTGACGGACGCGTTGCAGCTGCACGCCGTGAAGGGCAAGCAATGGCACGTGCAGCCGAGCTGCGCGCTGACCGGCGAGGGGCTGAAGGAGGGGCTAGATTGGGTGTGCGCCAGGTGCGCGGGGACGTAGCTGCATCCGACGATGAACGTTTTTTACGAAAGTACTTTTAGCAACAGAAGCACTCGCGAAGCGACACTTTCAAAACGACGACGACACCGCCTCACTCCTACGCGCGGTGGCATGATGCTGTGCCAAACCGCCGCCCCCGCGCGCCCCCCCCGCGCGCCCTCGCGGCTCATGAGGCGCCCGCCCGCCTCCGGTCGCGTGCGCCGCGTCGCGCAGTCGCGCGCGCTCGGCTTCGATCTCGGCGAAGCGGCGGCGGATAAACTCCGCCCCGAGGCGGAGGCGCAGGCGCTCGTGGAGGACGCCGCGTCGCTTCTGTTCGCGCAGGACGCGCTGCGCGGCCCCGCGGCGCAGGCGTACCTCGCGCTGCTGCAGCAGATCTCCCTCAAGGCGTCGCCCACGCGCCTGTTCACCGCGTACGGCGCCTTCTTCCGCGCCCAGCAGGCGACGGGCGCGCGCACCTTCGCCGACCATGTCGTGGACGAGGTGATCGCCGGCAAGGGCAACCCGCTCGCGGAGACGTGCGCGCGCGGCGCGCGCGAGCCCTCCGCGCTGGAGCTCGCGGCCGTGCGCGCGGACATGGACCTGCTGCAGCGCCTCTGCGTCTCCGAGGCCACCGTGCTGGGTTGGTGCGAGCGCCTCGCCGAGAGCGCGACGCCGCGGCGCAAGCAGCCGGCGTCCTGGCTCGCCGCCGCCGAGGCGCTCGGCGCCGCTTCCTCCTCGGCGGCGGCGAGCGACGGGGGTTCACCTCGCGCCGCCGCCGAGGACGAGACCGCGGTTTTCTCGGACGACGCGGACGTCGACGCCGTCTGGGCCGCTTTCAAGAGCGCCACGCGACGCGACACCCTGGCTGCCCCGCCGCGCCCGTCGACGCGCGCCGCGCTCCGCGAAGCGATCGCCGAGAGCTGGGCCTGGAGCGACGCGCTGCCGGCGCTGGCCAGGCACTGGGCGCTCCACGGCGTAGGCGAGGTGGGCGCGAGGAGCGTTTTGGAGTGGACGGGCCCCAAGACGAAGCTCCAGGGTTCCTGTGGGGGCGAGGGCGTCACCGTCGGCGCGCCCACAGGGCGGTACGGCGGCGACGACGACGCGGACACGCTCCGCGCGCTGATCGGCGCGGGCACGGCGTGGACGGCGTCCGAGGACGCCTTCGCGTCGAGGCCGGGCGCGGCGGCGGCGCGCGCGGCGATCGTCGAGGAGCTGGCGAGCGCCTCCCCGCGCCACGTGCTGGTGCACGGCCCACCCGGGGTGGGCAAGCGTTTCGCGGCGCGGTCCGCCATCGGCGCGGGGTTCGAGCGAGGCGCGCGGTGCGTGCGCCTGGGCCGCGGCGACTTGCGCGCGCTCCCCGAGATCCTCGCCGAGGCCGCCGCGCACCCCCGCGCGTCGTTCGTGCTCTTCCTGGAGATGCCGCTGTGCCTGACGCCGTACGCGGAGTTCCACAACGAGCTGACTGCGGCGCTGGACGGCGGTGGGGGGGGGGCGTGGCCCGCGAACGCGACGCTGGTGGCCACCGCGCTCGCGCCGACCGGGCTCAAGCCGGGGGAGCGGGACGAAGGCGCGTCGCTCGCGGGGAGGTTCGGGCGCGTCGTCGCGATGGACGCGGAGGAGTGACGGTCGGAGGAGGAGTGACGGCGGTTCTCGCGTGAGCTCACCATAAATAGTCCCGATTCGAACACGTACGGCCTCACCTCAGGTACGCGTGTCGTGTACGGCCTCGCCTCATCCCTCGCCTCACGCCGTGTACCCGAGCTTCTCGGAGAGCGCCTCCGCTTCCTCCATGAGCGACCCGAGGTGCGCGTCCAGCGAATCTTTCCAGAACGTGTCCGAGGAGGGGTCGAGGCCGAACGGCTCGAGAGCCTCCTTGAACCCCTTCACGCCGCCCGCGGAGAGCAGCTCGAGGAGCTTCTCCTCGAACCCCTCGGGCTGCTCGGCGTAGACGCCGTACAGGGACCCGACGACGAGGTCGGCGAATGCGTACGAGTAGACGTAGAACGGCACGTTGTGGAAGTGACTCACGTACGTCCAGAGGTGCGAGGTGTTTTCGTACGAGTCGAACACCTCGCCCTCCTCGCCGTAGTACTCCACCATGCACTCCTGCCACGCCGCAGTCATCTCGTCCGGCGTGAGCGTCCCCGCGGCGCGCTTGCTGTGCACCTTCTCCTCGAAGGCGTCGAACCCGCACTGGCGCACGACGGAGTTGATGATGTCGTCGATCTTGCCCATGAGCATCGCCAGGCGATCCTCGTCGGAGGGCGCCTTCGCGAGCAGGTCGCGGAACACGATCATCTCGCCGAAAATAGACGCGGTCTCCGCCAATGTTAACGGCGGGTGGAACTGCAGAATGCCCTGCTTGTACGACAGCATGAAGTGCGCACCGTGGCCGGACTCGTGCGCAAGCGTCGCCACGTCGCGCATCGTGCCGGTGAAGTTGAGGAGCTGGAACGGGCCGACGCCGTACGCCGAGCTGCAGTAGGCGCCGCCGCGCTTTCCGTTCGCCGCGGGCACGTCGATGCGCTTTTCGTCCACCATCTGCGTGAACAAGTCCGCCATCGTGGGCGAGAACTTCTCGTACCCCGCGCGCACGATGTCCACCGCCTCGGGCCACGTGTACGTGTCGGACGCGGTGCCGATGTCGATGGCGGCGTTGCGGTCGGACCACCCGAACGTCTCGAGGCCCTGCGTCTCCTTCAGGATGGACTTCTTCAGCGCGTAGTACCGCTTGCAGTAGTCCACGCCCGTGGTTCTCACCGCCCCCAGCAGTGAGTCCACCACCTCGTCGGGCACGTTGTTCCCCAGGTTGCGCTGCGACCGGAGCTCCTCGAACCCGCGCTCGGCGTTCTCGACGTGCCAGCTCCCGGCGACCATGTTCAGCGACAGCGCGGCGACGCGCTCGAAGGATTTCAAGCCGTCGTTCAGGACGCGCATGCAGGACGCGCGAGTCGCCGCCTCCTTGCTGCTCGTCATGTTCGCCAGCAGCACCTCCATGTTCACGGGCTCGGCGCCTTCCTTCTCGGAGAAGCGCAGGCGCGAGAGCTCGTTGCCGTAGAACTCCACCACCTTGCCCTTGCCCGCGAACGGCGCGCGCACGGTGAGCGCGCGCTCGACGGACTTGGAGAGATTGAACGGCTGGCTCCGGCGCGTCTCGTCGATGAACGCGCGGTACTTGCCCAGCTTCTCGGGCTCGGCGGCGAGCTGCGCGTCGAGCGCCTCCTGCGGCAGATCCGCGAGCTCCAGGGAGAAGAACGTCAGCTCGTTCCCGGCGATGCCGCTGTACCTCTGGAACAAGCTCGCCTTACGCTTTTGCGCGTCGTCGTCGTCCAGCGCGGTGTCCGAGGCGAGCGAGACGTAGCTGAGGCACGCCGTGAGCGCGATGTCGATCTGCTCGTACGCCTCGATGGCGGCGAGGAGGTCGGTGGCCATCTTGCCCTCGAAGTCAGCCTTCAGAGCCTTGCACTTCGCCTCGATGTCGTCGAGGTCCTTGTCGATAGATTTGGAGTTGGGGCTGTCGTAGCCGAAGTGATGCTCGAGCGCCCAGCGGGGCTCGGTCGCCTTGGCCGCCTCGGCGGCGGGCTCGGTGCTCACGGCCATGGTGCGGACGGCGCGAACGGCACGGCGAGCGGAGGCGGAGCGGAGCGCGGGGGTGGTTCGCGCGAGGGTGCGCGCGGCGGTAGCGAGCGACATTGGAACTGAGGGCCATCGAGAGAAGAAGCGCTATGATACGTCATCTTTTTCTGCCACTTGGCGAGTCGAGGAGTCGAGAGCTGATCGGGGAGTCACAGACCAGGCGAACGCACAGTCGATGGAGGCTCGTCGATAAGAAGTCTGATAAAAACCGATTGGACCTCCGCTCGCGCGCATCACTTCGACGTCGCACTCGTGCTTCCGACTTCGGGACACGACCCGCGTCACCGCGTCGCCCGTTCGCGCGTCGCACCCGCACACGTCATGGCCGCCCTCTCCGTGTGCCGCGTCGCGGCGCTCGCTCCGGCCGCGCGGGGCACGACCCCGCGATCGCGCGTCGTCCCCTCCGCGCCCTGCGGTCCCTCCGCGGCGGTGTCCCGCGGCGCCTCGGTGGTGGCGCGCGCGTCCAAGCTGTCCCTGATCGCGACCGGCGCGAACATTCCCCATCCAGACAAGGTGGCCAAGGGCGGCGAGGACGCGTGGTTCGTGCGCGTCACGAAGAACGGCGGCGGCGAGATGTACGTCGCGGACGGCGTGGGCGGATTCAACGAGCAGGGCGTCGACCCCGGTTTGTACGCGCGCGTGCTGACGTATGAGGCGGCCAAGGCGAAGGAGGCGGCGTCCCGGAACCCTCTTAACCGCGGCAGCCCCAAGAAGCTCATCCAGGTGGCGCAGGAGGCGACCAAGCTGCCCGGCGCGTCCACGATGGTGGTGGTGGAGTGCGACGGCACGAAAATCAAAGGCGCGAACCTCGGCGACTCGGGGTTCCGGGTTGTGCGCGGCGGCGAGGTGGTGTTCGCGACGCCCGCGCAGGAGCACTACTTCAACTGCCCGTACCAGCTCGGGTACGAGCCATTGTCAGAGGACACGGACGTCGCCGAGGACGCGGACGAGTTCGAGTTCACCGTGAAACCCGGTGATCTGGTCGTCGCCGGTTCGGACGGCTTGTTCGACAACGTGTTCGACGACGAGATCGCCGCCGTCACCACCGCCGCCGTCGCGTCGGTCGCGGGCGCGGGCGCGCTGAGCGCCGCGCGCGCCGCCTCCGAGCAGCTCGCGGCGGTGGCGCGGAAGCACGCGGAGGACCCGCTGTTCGAGTCCCCCTACGCCGTGGAGGCGGCCGCGGAGAAGGCGGGCGGCGCCGCGAAGCAGAAGGGGCCGATGGGGATGCTGAGCGCGTTCGCCGGCGCGGCGGCGTCGGCGGTGACCGGCAAGAAGCTCGGCGGCAAGATGGACGACATCACCGTGGTGGTGGGCGCGGTGGTGGCGACGGACGCCGCCAAAGCGGACATCGCCGCCGCCGAGAAGGTGAGCGCGGCGCTGCAGAAGACGGCGGACCAGGTGCGCAAGCGCGCGGCGGGCGAGGAGGCGAAGACGATGCGCTCGGTGACCCTGCGCCAGACGATGGACGCGGCGCTCAAGGACCAGGTGGCGGAGAAGGAGATGAAGGAGAAGAAGCAGGCGGCCGCGCCCCCCGAGTTCGCGCCTGCGGCGCTGGCGAAGATGGACGCGCCCACGCTGCGCAAGCTGCTGGACGAGAGGGGGCTGCCCACCAGCGGCAAGATCGACCGGCTCCGCGAGCGCCTCGGCGCCGTGAAACGAGGCAACTGACGCGGGCGGATGTCGTTTGCGAGACGAAGCGACGAGACGAGACGCGAGCGAAGTTTTTTGTCAGTCGTGATCACACAACATTGTGCGTGATGGGTATCATATATACGCCCCTATATAGCTATGATCTGTGCCGTGTACGCTGCTTGACGCGATTTCTCCGAACGAGATGTCTTTCGGGTCGCGCCCGTCGCGAAAGAATACCCGAAAGAAAACCTCGCGGCGAACGAGACGGTCAGATGATGGTGATGGAGCCTCCGTTGAGGGAGATCTGTTCCAGGAAAATCAGGGACACCGCGACGGCGTACGTTCCCGAGACGGCGCCGAACGGCTCATAGTCGTAGTCCGTGCCGCCGAAGTAGTCATACGTCCCGGGCGCCGCCGCCTCCCGGGAGCCCTGCGCGCCCACCGAGATGGGCTCCGAAGCGGCCCGGCGGTTGGGGTATTTGCCCGTGGACGTGCGCCCGGACGCGGTGGCGAGGTTCATGAACGGCTCGGCGCGCGTGTGCGCGGCGACGATCTTGGGAGGCGTCGCGGGGCTCCCGGCGGCGGCGTCGCCCTGCGCGGTGACCTGCGCGGTGCCGTTCGCCTCGACGCGCGCGAGGTCCGCGGCGACCTGCGCGTTGGCCTCGTCCACGATGTCGGTCACGGCGTCGATCACCTCGGACGCGTCCAGGATGAGCTCGGAGACGGCGACACCCGCCGACGCCGACCCGGCCACCGCCTTGGCGCGCTCGACATCCGCCGCGACGTCCACGGCGGCGTCATACCCGTGCAGGACCATCTCGTACGTGAACGTGGTCTCGTCCGCGGCCTCCGCGCTGACGATGCCATGCCCGGGCTCGACCACGACCACCAGCGCCAGCGCGATCTCCAGCGAGACGGAGACCTGCGGGTCCAGCACGAACTCCTCGAGCTGCACCAGCAGCCGGTCGCGTATGCTCTGCGGCAGCGCCGCCGGAAAGGAGTCCAACCAGTTGGACGTAATCGCGCCCACGTCCTCGCCGGTCACGAACTCCACGCCCGAGTCGGCGCGCGTCTCAGAATCAGCCTCGCCGTCGCCGGCGATGCCGCTCGACGCGTCGTCCGCGTCCTGCTGCAGAAGATCGCGCCGGCGCGCGCTTCGCCGGCGCCGGCGCTCGAGCGTCTCCGTCACCGCCGCGCGCGTCTTCGCGCCATCCAGGGGCTTGCGCACGCGCGCGAGAAGCTTCGCGCCGGGGGGCAGGTTGCGTCGCTTCGCGTCTTCGTCGGATAACGTCTCGGCGCGTTCGGAGCGGTTCGGTTCGGAGAGCAATCGGCGCCGCGTCGAATCCGTCGCGTTCGGCGCGTCGTTTGGCGCTCTGTCGTCGGCGGCTTCGTTCGGGATCCACGTCGGCTGCAGGCTCTGCTGGATCGCCGCCGCGGCGTCGCCCGAGATCTCGAACCCGAACCCGTAGAACTGCTCGAAGCCCCACGCGCCGCCGTACACGAACTCGCTGGCCAGCGCGTTGTTCAGGTTGGTCTCACCGTCCACCACCCACTCGGACGCCACCGCGCCCTCGTTGCTCAGGGACGACGAGAAGTCCTGCACGCTCGCGGCGGCGAACGAGGCGAACACGTTCGTGAACGCGGTGTACGCCAGCTCGGTGGTCAGGATGCTCTGCAAAAAGCCGGCCGCGGGGTTGTCCAGCGCGGCGTTGCGCAGGCTGTATTTGTAAAAAGCGGAGACACGTTGAGGTCAGGTGGGTTTTTTGGCTTTTTCCGCGAAAAACCCGGACGCGTCTCGGGAACGCCGCGGAGCGGTCGGGCGCGCACATCAACAGCGCGACGCGCAGGAACGTCGTGGGCTGCAGCCACGGGTTGAGCGGGGTCTCGGCGAGCACGCGGCGGTCCAACTTTGGGCTGTCGTCCGGTTTCGGCCGCGCGCCCGCGGCTTCCGGCGCGGGAGGCACCTCCGAGGCCCCGCTCGTCGCCGTGGCCAGCTTCTCTCTCAACCGGGTCGGGAGCCACGACGAGAAGGTGGAGGAGGGAGACGCGCCCGGCGCTCTCGCGGCGAGCGCGGGGTCCGCCGCGACGAGCAGGGCGATCAGCACGACGGTGCAGGGGAAGAAGCGACGCATCACGTTTCCGTGGAGGGCGGAGGGCGCGCGCTCGCGTGTGAGAACGACGCTCGCGAGCGGCGGACGGGATACGCGCGCCTCGTGAAGCTCGATTTTACAGCTCGCCTCGAAAAAAGTGAAAAGTCACGTCGCTTCGGGAACGGCGACGGGCCCCGAGTCCCCGTCCTCACTGCCGTCGTCCCCGTGGGCGTCCTCACCGCCGTCCCCGCGGTCGTCCCCGCCGCCACTTTCGCTGCCGTCCCCGCTCCCGTCCCCGTCCCCGAACACGTCTTCGAAGGTGGAGCTCACCAGCGCGTCGGCGTCGAACGCGCCGGCGCCCTCCCCCGCGCTCGCGAACGAGGACGACCGCGCCGTCGCGTCGAGCGCGTCGCGGAACGAGTCGTACGCGGTCTCATCCGCCGGCGCATCCATCTCTCTTTCCGGGGTGAGTCTGTCGCGGAGAGAGACCTTAGTGTCTTCCGGAAGACGCGGCGCGGCGCGCATCACGCCCGCGAACCGCTCGTACGCCACTTCCACGTCGCTCTTCGCGACGGAAACGGTCGTCGGGTCGAGCGACGACGAACCGAGGGACGGATCCGTCTCGGTCGAGCGCGACGTTCGCGGCGACTCGGCGTTCCCGGAACTCGCACTACGAGTCGTGCGGGAGAGAGGGGACGGACCGCGGACGGTCGCCACCACGTCGTCGCTGCGGCGTGCCGCGACGCGTAGGCGGTTGATCTTCTGCCGGAGCTCGTCCGCGAGCTGCCGGTCCGAGGGCGGCGGCGGCGACGGCGACGCGGAGCGCCGCGCGCCGAGCGTCTCCGTCTCGCTCTTTTTTCCTTCGCCGATTTTTTCCTTCGCCGTCTCCGCGCGCGTCGCGGTCGACCCGTCCGTCCCGTCCGAGGGTGAGACGAGCGTCTGACCCTCCGCGTCACCTTCCGCGTCGTCCTCGAACGGCGCGCGGACGCCCTCGCGCGCGTACGCGTCGAGCGCGCCCCTCGCGCCCGGCGACGTGAGCCACTCGTCGCCCCCGGGGAGGGTGTCGAGCGAACCGCTTCGGTCCGAGCCGGACAGCGCCGACGCGCCGGAAACCCTCCCAAGACGTCTCGCACTCTCCCCTCCGGACGAGGCGTTCCCCGAGCCCGGGGAGCTTCGCCCCTCGCGCGCCTCGCGCTTCGCCTCGCGCTTCGCCTCGCGGCGCGCCTCGCGGCGCTCCGTCTCCGCCGAGCGCAACCACTGCTCCGCGCCGGGAAGCGTCGCGAGCGAAGACCCGTCCGTGTCGCCCGAGCGGCCCGAGCGGGACCCCCCCGTCGCCGTCCCGCTTCCGCCCGCGGATCGATCTGAGCTTCCCGCGCGACCGAACGAGGAGGTGGACGCGTCGTCGTCGTCCACCGACGCGTCCGATGCGATGAGCCCCACGACGACGTCCCACGCGCGCTGCGCGGCGGCGTCGCGCAGGAAGCTCTCCGCGCCCGGCAAGCCGCCGAACTCCGAGGACCCGATCGTGCCCTCCGAGTCGGCGCGCGAGTCGGCGAACGTTGACGCCTCCGCGCGCCTGCGGTCCGCGGACGCGCCCGGAAGCGTCGCGCCCGGAAGCGCGAACTCCAGGCTCCGGGACACGGAGACGTCCGACACGGAGAAGTCGAACGTGGTTCCGTCCGCGGGGGACGCGGGGATCGGCGTGGACATGGAAATCGGCGTCCGCGACGCGAGCCGCCCCGCCGGCGGGCTCGCGAGACGGGCGGGCCCCGTAGCCGCTGCCGCGTCGGCGACGCGCGCCGCGAGCGTCACCGGGATGGGCGACGGCGACAGCGACGCGTCGGACACGGAGAACTCCGCGGGGGACGCGGGGACGGGCGTGCGCGACGCCGCGCGCGCCGCGCGCGCTGCCGCCAGACGCTCGCTTTGCGCGGAGCGCGGCGCGGACTCGTCCCGCGGCGACGCGTCCGTCGTGCCCGCGGCGGACGAGGCCTCCGCCTGCTCCGCCGCGAGCGCGAGCACGCGCAAGTCCGGCGCGGAGAGGTCGTCGCGCCCCTCCGGCCTCGCGCTCGCGGCGGAAAAGATGTACGACTCCGCGCACGGCGACGCCGTCCCCTCGAGCGCCGCCGCGGCGGCGACGCGCGGCGCCCGTTTCCGGCTCGCCTCGTCACGAAGCGCGGAGAGCTCGCGCTCGGTCGCCTCGCGCATGGCCGCCTCGCGTCCGAGGCGCTCGCGCAGCGCGCGCGCCTCGGATTCGGCCGCGCGCGCGCGCACGTCCGCGTCGGGGCCCGCGTTGGTGATGACGGCGAGCGCGGTTTTACGGCCCGGAAAGCTCTTTCCCGTTTCCTTCGCCGAAGAACCGGGACCCGCGCGGGACCCGCGCCTGACCCGCGCGATGCTCCTCTCGTGCTCCTCTCGCGCGTCCACGCTCGCGTCGGAGACGCTCGTGCCGTCCGCGAGGCTCGCGTCCGTGGCGTCGCTCGCGCGCCGCGACGCGGGCGCGGGGCTCCCCGCCGGCGACGGCCCCGGCGACCACAAGTCCACTGGCACGAAACTCGACGTGGTGTACATGGAGCCGCCCGGCGGCCCGAACCCCGCCCCGGTGGCCGGGAGGCTGCTTTTCCCCGGCTCGGCCGGTCGCCAAAGCCCCGAGGCGAACGGCGCCGCGGGCGCGGCGGAGGCGAGATACCCGTGCAGCCCGTTGGAATGGCCCTCCCCCAGCAGTCGCAGCAGGTCGGGACACGGTTCGCCGGCGTCGTTGCGGAAGAGCGACGCTCGCGCCGTCGCCGCCCACGTCGCCGTGGACGTGCCCTCGCCGTCCAGCGCGGCGAGACGGGGCAGCGCAAACGCCACGACCGCCCTCGGCTCGAACCCGCACGAGGCCGCGAACGCGAACAGGGGGTTCCCGCGGAGCGTGAGCGACACCAAGTTGGCGCACGGCGCGAGGTGCTTCATCTCGGCGACGTCGACGAGCTCGTTACACTCGAGGTTCAGCACGCGAAGGGCGCTGGGCAGAAGCGCCGAGGCGCCGTACAGCGTGGCGACGGCGTTGTGCGACAGGTTGACGTGCGTCAGTCGCGCACACAGCGATATGTCCCCGAGCGCCTCGCACGCGTTGTGCGACAGGTCCAAAGTCTCCAGGGACCTCTGCGCGTCCAATCCCTCAACATTCGAGATGCAGTTGTTCGCCAGCGAGAGGTGCGCGAGTCGGATGCACCCGCCGAGCCCCGCGATGGCCATGAGCGAGTTGCGCGACGCGTCCAGGTGGGTGAGGTTCACGTTCTGCGCCACATCCAAGCGCACCAGGCGGTTCCCGCTGACGTTCAGGGACTCCAGCGCGGGCAGGTGCTCCAGCCCGGAGAGCTTGAGCAGCGCGTTGCCCGACAGATTCAGCGCGCGGACGTGCCGTGTCAGATGCGAGATGCCGCTCAAGTCGGGGAGCGCCCGGAGCGTCTGGAATGACCAATCCAGCGACGCGTGCTCCTTGCGCGTGTATCTGGGCGGGTGCGAGGCGGGCGGTGCGCGCGCGCCATCGCCCGCGGCCGCCACCTTCGTCGTCATTGGGGCCGCCGCGCCCCGACGGATGAGGCGCTCGGAAGTCCGCAAACGGTTATCATAAAAACGCGCCGTTCTCGGAAGGACCGACGATCGACAGTTCGACGCAAAAAATCTTAAAAAAGTAACGCTCGTCGTCGCGACGTCTCGCTACGCGCGTCTCGCTACGCGTCGCCCGCCGCGTCCATCACCGACGGCGGCGCGTCCGCGCCGACGAGCTCAAAAAGGCCGTGGTGGTCCACGAACTTGACGCCGTCCCGCAGCTCCGCGCGCACCTTGTCCGCGTGCAGCGCCGGCGTCCACGCCGCGAACTGCGACGTGAACGCCGAGGTTTCCTCCAAGCCGCTCGAAGCGACGCGCGACAGCTCGGCGAGCGACGCGTCCACCAGGTGCCACCGCTGCCACGGCTGCTCGTGCGCGTGCATCATCGCCGCGACCGCGAGCCCGCGGCTCGCGCCGTACTCCGCGCCAACCACGCGACACGCGCCGCTCGGTCCGTCGGAGCTCGGCGCTTCCGAAAACAAACGAGCGCCGCCCGCGTCGCGCGTTCGACACTGCTCGGCCACGCGCACGCCGAGGTGCGAGAGCACCTCGCGGCACTGCTCGGCGCTTCGGCCCGGACCCCCGAGGACCACCACCTCGTGGCCTCGCGCGCGACACGTCTCGATGAACGCGCCCGCGCCGTGGTGCAGCGCGTGGCTGTCCAGCCATCGCCGTTTCGGGGAGACGGTCTCGACGGTCTCCGCGGAGCGCGGTGGCGGCGGTGGCGACTGAGACGTCGCCGCGCCGGAGATGCGACGGACGTCGCGTCGAGTCTCCGTCTCCTGCTCCTCCTCCTCCTCATCCCCGTCGTCGGGATTCGTGTCGTCCGCGGAGAGGCGCATGGTTCCCGCGGCGAACGCCTCGCGAACGTCGTCTACCATCGCCTGCAGCCCCGCGGGCGCGACCGTGCGCCCCTCCCAGCCCACGTTGGTCTCCACGCGGTTCCCGAACTTCATGGACGCGTGCAGCTTGATCTCGTCCCAGCCGGCAACCACCTCGCGCAGGTTCAGCGGCCGCGTCCGCCGTCCGGCGCGGAGCCGCTCCGTCTCTTCCGCGTACTCCTTTCTCCTCCTCGCCAGGGCCTCCGCGCGCTCGGCGTCGAGCGCTTCGAGCCGCTCGCGTCGCTTCGCCGTCGTCGCGCGCTCGAGCTTGGCGTTCTCCTCCTTCTCCATCCGGAGCCGCGCCTGCTTCCGCGCGCGGAGCTCGAGCCGGAACCGCGTGCGCGCGGCGAGATTTTCCTCCGCCATCACGCGGACCATCAGCGCAGCCTCGAACGAGCTGGACTCGTCCAGGCACGGCGCGAGCATCGCGAAGACGTCGGCGTAATCGTCAGCCTCGCCGGGGATCTCGCCGGGCCAGAACCGGCGCGCGGCTTCGAACCCGACGAGCGCCATCTCGGACGTAGCGTCGACGATCGCGTCGAAGGAGACGCACACGACGTGCTGCGTCTGGACAGACGCGACGGTGTCGGCGACTTCAACGCTGGACGCGCGGGGGATCGCGTGTCGCGCGCGCCCGGAGTGCCGGGTGGTTCGGCATCCTGTCACGCTCACGGACGCGCACACCACTCCGGAGGGCGCCGCACATGGGGCACGCATCGCGCTCTGACCGCGTTTGCCGTACGTAGTGCCAACTGTCAAAATGGGATGGGTCAAAAAAAAACGATCGCGAGAAGTCCTAAAAAACCAACCCTCGCCAACCCTCATCAGCCGAACCCCGAACCACGTCGAGCCTCACTGAGCGAGCCGCTGTCGACGATCCGCGCGGTGCCCGAGGCGAGCGTCGCGGCGGGCGAGTCGCATGAGCAAGTCGTGCAAGGGCATGCTCGAGGATATGCTTAAGTGCGTCGAGGAGACTGATTGCGTCAAGAAGGGAAATACGCTCACCGCGTGCGTCAAGGACGGGAAGCTGTTCCCGCCGCAGTGCCAGACCCAGAGGGAGGTGTACTTGTCCTGCAAGCGAGGGCAGTTTGACATGCGCAGTCGCCTGCGAGGGAACAAAGGGTACTGAAGTGTCGCCGTGCGATGTTTTCGGCCACCCCGACGACGATGGCTCTTCCGCGGCGGACGCGAGATCCGTTCGGGGTCCCTTCGCCCTCGCGAAGAAACGCAAAGAAACCCCGCGACGCGACGCGACGGACGACGCGACCGCCCTGCCGACGTCACTCGGGCCGGCCCCCGTTCGCCGGCGCCGGCGCGTCGGGCGACGACGCGGGCGTTCCCTCGGACGACGCATCCGCGCGGTTCGCCGAGTCCGCGCGCGCCGAGTCGGAGCCCGCCGTCTTCGTGAGCGGCGTGTCGCTCCGCGACGACGCGCTCCGCGCGTGCGCGGCGCTGCGCGTGCGCTGCTTCTACCGGTACGACCCCGAGACCCGCGACGCGGACGGCGCGCTGCTTTTCGGCGAGGCCTTCCAGGAGGACAAGCGCGCGTGGCTCGCGCGGAGGCTGCGCTCGGAAACAAACCGCGCGCGCCGCCTCACGGACCTCGGCATGCGCGTCTCCACCTACGCGGCGACGCGCGCCGCGCCCGACGCGGCGACGCTCGCGCGCGAGCGCGACGCGCTGGCGGCGGCGGAGGCGGCGGAGGCGGCGCGGTGGGACCTGGACGCGCCGCTGGAGCTCCGGAAGGGCCGGAAGGCGTCTTCGAACGAATCGGACGAATTGAACGAATCGGCGTCCTCGGCGGGCGCGGCGCCGGCGCGGTGCCTGATCGCGCGGGAAGGCGCGCGCGGCGGCGGGGAGACGGAAGTCATCGGGACGGTGGACCTGCACGTCGGCGCGAGGCTTCCGGGCGAGTTCCTGGAGGGCGCCTTGCCCAGACGCGCGGACGGCGGAGAAGTCGACGGAGAAGTCGATGGAGAAGTCCGCGCGGTCGGCGCATCCGGCGATGTCTCCGCCGGCGAAGCGGTCAACGTCGCCGTCGCCGCCGCGGCGTCGTTCGCCAACGCCGCCGCGGCGGACGACGCCGTCGTCGCGGCGAGCGCCGCGCTCGTTTTCGGCGAGCTGCCCCTCTCCGCGCCGGCGGACGGGGGCGAGGGCTACGCCGGCGGCGGCGCGCTGGACGGGCGCCGCGCGTACGCGTTCAACGTGTGCGTCGCGCCGCACGCGCGACGCCGCGGCGTCGCGCGGCGGCTGCTCGCCGCCGCGCACGCATCGGCGGCGCGCGGCGGCGTCGAGCACGTGTACTGCCACGTGGAGCGCGCCAACGCCGCGGCGCGGGGGCTGTACGAGAGCCTCGGGTACGTCGCGGAGGCGGAGGAGAGCGACTGGCTCGCGGGGAAACTGGGGAGGCCACCGCGCGTGCTCATGCGTAAGAGCCTCTGAGACTCGACTCGAGCGAGACGCGCCGCCTTGATGAGATGTGTACATCAAACGAGCGCGCGCGCGCGTGTATAATACGTTCCCAAAAGTGTTTCTTTAAAAAAATGTCTTCAAGGCACGACGAGTGCGTTCTGGATTCTGGATTGAACGTGGATTGATTGAAGAGACATTGCGAGAATACATTGTATCGGTCGAGCGAAAACTTGAGTTATGAACCCAGGAGAGTCCACCCGATTTTATCCAATACTAATTTTGCCCCAACCGAAAGCCAAAGGACGCATGCCGACCACGAAACTGCAGCGAAAACACTGCTCTGTCTTGAATCGACGCCGGTGTCGCTGGGCTCGGCACATCGGAGCGCCGGAGCCGGCGGAAGCCTGGATCGGGCGAGGGAGGCGCGCGTGAACGCGCCCCCGGCCCGTGCCACCCGATTGTCCTTGGGAGGACGAGCGGTTCACCATGAGGTGCGTCTCCGTTCCCGCGTCCGCGACGGCCGACAGAGCCCTTTTCCAGCCACATCCGGAGTCCACCGAAGTCCGACGCGTGTCGGGACACGCTGACCCCATCGATCGACCTTTCTCTCCTCGCAGCGATGCGGACAGCATCCAGAGCCTGCCGGGCAGCGTGGACATCAGCACCGATGACGATGAAAGCGGGAGAGGCGCCTCGACAGCGTTCCCGGACGTCGACGCGGCGGGGCCCTCGGGCTCGGGAGGCTCGCCGTCGGGCGCCAACCCTCCCACGGCGTTCGCGAAGTTTCCCCGGCTGGCGGAGATCCGCGCGGCGGACCAGTGGGAGAAGAGGTTGGAGAAGAGGTCCGGGGGCGGGACTTCGAGCCGGGGCACCGCCGCGCGCGCGGACGCGAGAGCGGCCGCGAGCGCGGACGCGAGCACCAGCGGCATGGAAACCACCCCCTTCGGGAGCTCGGGG
>Ga0206682_10002508_pt1 | contig 16541 bp, 6 predicted proteins | sample M240m12015metaG_FD_155444 | JGI IMG/M metagenome (GOLD analysis project Ga0206682, IMG submission 155444) | Ammonia-oxidizing marine archaeal communities from Monterey Bay, California, United States - M2 40m 12015 | ecosystem: Environmental > Aquatic > Marine > Intertidal zone | place: USA...
CTGACCCAATACCTAGTGCAAAATCGTTAAGTATTAAAGACGATACTATACCAGATAAATCTCCTGAAAAAATTAGTAATTCTTCTTCATTAGATGAACTTTCATCTTTATCTGAATCTCCGGGAGAAAGTGTTTCTCCAGAAATAGAATTAAGGGAAGGCACTCAGGTCGATGACAAAGACGACGACACCAATAATGCAGAAGTTGATGACGAATACGATGATAATATTGAAGTTGGGGAGGATGAAATAGATTTTGGGGAGGATTTGGATGAAGAAAGTGATGATAGTTTAGAAAGTGAAGAAGAAGATTCTATTAGTTTTAATCAAGGAGGAGGGGCAGATAGTGACAATGAAGATAAACTAGATATAGATTTGTCCCAGTACTCTATATCAGGTGCGAAAAATATTTTTATGATGAAAAAAAGAGAAAAAGAACCTAACTTATTTTTAAAAAAAGATCAACCTCATTACAAGTCTTACAGCCGTTCATGTCCTAATCAATATAGAAGACAACCTGTATTAATTACAGATGAAGAAAAACAATATATCGATGAAAAAGATAATAATTCGGGTATTAAATCATATGATGAATACATTAGGTATGGATCCGGAGAGAAAAAATATAATTATATTTGTCCTCGATTCTGGTGTGTTCGTGATGATAATGGTAAATCTAGAAGTTTATCATTAAAACAGATTAATGAGGGAGAATGTGGTGGATGGAAAGCACTAATCCCACAAAATGCAAAAAAAATTCCAAAAGGTAAAAGAATAGTTGAATTTACAGATGAACGTTTTCATAGAGAAAATGCAAAAAATACTACCGAGGGTGATCCTGCCAGACGTCTTATATACAGACCTATGTATCCAGGTTTTCAAGATAAAAGCAAACATCCTGATGGATTATGTGTTCCTTGTTGTTTTCAATATCCCGGTACAAATACTTATGAAAAATTAGATGATGGTACATATAGAGATAAAGTTACCGGGGAAGTTACAGATGATCCTGCTAAAATCCCACATATGTATAAACCATTTCCTAAACCTACATATGAGACAGACGAAAAGGGTAATATAAAACTAGACAGTATAAAGGGTGAATTACAAACGAGACCGCAATTGGCAACTGAACGTCGTGAAATGTTAGAAGTATGTAATGAATCATCTACTGTGGCAAACAATAACGGTAAACAAACACTTGGTTCCATAGTAAATTCTAGAACAAGGGAAAAATTAGTTAAAATAGAAGATACTCCTACTATGCAATTTCCCCTTAAAACAGGACAACTAGGTTATATGTCACCCGCACTGGAAGGCTTTTTAGGATTTAGTAGTAAAGATATTTGTTATATTTCTTCTGGTGATAGTAACATTAATAAAAGATTGAAATTAAATGCACCATGTATTTTACGAATAGGAGTTCAAAAAAATAGAAATCAATCCTTTCTATGCTTACTTGCTAACGTATATAAATTCTATAATAATAACGATCAACAAGGTATTAAACTTACATCTCAAGTTGAAAGTTTAGAACAATTTAAACAACATTTTATAGATAATTTAACTATCGATAAATTTCTAATTGCTCAAAATGGAATATTGCCCCAAGTTTTTGAATCCAAAAGTAATATCGCCATTAGTAGTTATGAAGACAGTTTTTTCTTATCTAAAATAACCAAAAATAAAAAATTAAAGAAAAAATTAATGTTTTCTTATGAAAATTTTATTAATTATTTCAAATCAAAAGATGTTTTTATAGATTACACGTATTTATGGGACTTAGTTTGTAAACCTAAAAATGAAGGAGGAGTATTATTTAATGCAGGTATAAATCTTTTGATTTTTAAAAATGCAAACAATGATATGACATCAAAAATAGAATTAGTATGCCCTTCGAGTTATAATTCTTCAGAGTTTTTCAACTCTCATAAACCCACACTAATGGTATATAGCGAAAATAATTTTTATGAACCTCTTTGCAAAATGACACGAAAAAATAATAGGAAATTATTTATTGTTAAAAAATTTTTTACAAATCAAACATTTAAAAAAATGAAATCAACCGGACTTTATCAAACAATTAAAAAAATTAAAAGATCTTTGATTGAAGGGTGTACTCCAAAAAATAGTGTACAACAGTATACATTTTTATCAAATATCTCTCCGCACGCAATAATAAAGATATTAAAACCATTGGGATTTAACATTAAATCCCAATTCATTAATAATAATTTTCAAGTAATTGGATTATCTGTAATTAATGATAGCCGTACATTTTATTTACCATGTAAAGCATCAGGAGGTATCCCAGGATTAGAAATTGAGTTTATAAACGATCAAACTCAATATCAATCATATAACGAAACTTTTGAGTTCTTAAGTAATATATATACAGTATCACAAAACAGAATACAATCTCGGCCTGTGAAAAAAATTGTTTCAGATGAACATGTTGTAGGTATTATTACTTCATCAAACCAATTTGTTCCTATATTACCTGAACGATTGGACAATTCCAGCGATGACATACCCATTGAACCTGTAAGACATAAATCACACGAACTTTTGATTGATAATAAAATTTTAAGAACAAAAAAACGGGACATGGAGAGAAAAACAATAGTTAAAAAATTAACACTTGAAAATAGTTTCTATGGTCTTTTTAGAAACACATTAAAAATAATACTAAATTACAGTCAAAATTTAGAAAAAAAAGAAAATCTAAAACATATCATTAATAACCCAATATTAACATATGTAGAGAAAATGGAGCAAATTAGAAGTATATTAAAACTTACACTTCAAGATGTCGTTTTATTTCAAAAAATAAAATTAAACACACTTGAAGACTATGATAATATGATAAATTGTATAGGATTAAGAAAAGATATTTGTGAAGAAACTACTAATTGTTCGTACTTATTAAGAGATGAAAATGGGATATGTCGTATAATTTTACCTAAAAAAAATTTATATAGTAGAACTTCCAACAAGTTATATTATTATATAAAATTAAGTGATGAACTTATTCGTTTTTCAAAAATACGAAAATATATATTTACACCAAAATCATTTCTATCTTTTCACCATGTTAAATATAAAATTAATAGTGATGAAATTGTTTTATTAGAAGAATTATTTGATTCTTATTTTGATAATATTTCATTACGAGCCAGCAATGAATATATAAATAATGCAAATGTGTATGAAATTAGTGATCCTCACATAACTGTAAAATATTCTGATAATGTTGAATTAAAAGAAGCAATTGAAAAAAGTATGAAAAGTATTAAAATGAAAACCAAAAAACCTACGAAAACCAAAAAATCTACGAAAACCAAAAAATCTACGAAATTAGGAAAAACCAAACTACCTTCAGAAGAAACACCAACAATATCAGGAGAAATAGGAATAACAATATAATTTATAAATAATATTTTAAATAATAATATTATTTATGTAGTGTCATTATCTTTATTTTCATCCTCAGTTATAGAGTTATCAACTGTTATGAATTCATCTGGCGTAATATCTTCTATTATTGATGGTGGTGTTGTTTGGTATGTTTCTCTATGACTCTCCTCATACGAATTAAATATTTCTCTATCAATAACTACATTTATTCTATCAACTATTTGTTGTGTATTTATATTATGAATAGACGATGGCAATGTTTCGTGTATTTCATTATTTTGATTTGACAGTGGTGGTGTTCTATTTAATTCACTTCTAGATGTAAATGGATTTTCTATATCATATGATATATCAAAACCAAATTCATTACTAATTTCATCGTCTGTTTCTTCTTCAAGAGTTGCAGATCCCGTTTGTATTTGCGGAAAAATCTCGGGTTCAGAAGTTTCGTTAAGAACATTATCTATTTGTTGTAAAAGATCCCTTGCCCTATTTCTTGAATTTAATAAATTTGCAATATATTCTGGAGTGCCGGTTGATGATATTGTAATGGGCGATGGATTGGTATTTGTCGGAGTTGTTACCGATGTTTCCGACGTTGATGTTAATTCCGACGTTGATGTTAATTCCGACGTTGAATTATAAAGATGAATATCACTCGATGATGTATCGGTAGACAAATTATATGTAAAATTATTTAATAATAATGGAGGAGGTAATCTGTTGTTTGTTGATGGGAGTGGAGGAGGACGAGATGGCATAACATAATTTCTAACAATTGTATTTGTTTGAGGAGGAGGAGGAGGAGGTGGAGGAGGAGGAAGAGGTGTAAGTGCATTTCTTCTTCGTCTCCTAACTGTATTTGGCAGAGGAGGCGGGTTGTTCAAACTCGACCGTGCCAATATAGGAGATAATCTATGGTTCCTTTCTCTTCTTCGTTGTTCTGCTCTCTCACTTATTGGAACATATCTTATGACATCGCCTCTATCAAAACCAAATAAAGGATCATCCTCTAATAACTTTTTTAATTTTTCTTTCACTCTTTTTTTACTTTCACTTTTAATCATTGGATTACACGAAAATTTTGATTCCAAATATAAAAATAAATAACTGTTAAAAATTATTACTGCTTTTTTTTTTACATTATTTGAACATAGTGATGACATTGTATGATAATTAATATCACATCTAAAATCATGCAACATATTCAATATATGTTCATATTTTTCCACATGACTTCCTTCTCTTATAAATGTTAATATCGCCATTTCTTTTAATTCTGGATAATTTCGAATAGTAAACATTTTGATATCCAACTCATATTTTATATGTGATGTAATAAGATTTGGAATAATAAAACCAGTATTTAATAATTTTAAATAAATATTATATAAACTACTTTTTGAAAATTCTATATTTGTATATGGATTTTTTACGTTCATAGGTACAACAAATAATTGATCCGTTTTTTTCAATGATAACATCCACAAATTTACTATATCACTCAATCGAAATTTATAAATTGTATTTTTTTCTAATACTGAAATTAAAAACTTCTCATTAAATATAGTTAATTTATTCATATATAAATCTTGTTGAATTTCACTATCAATGGCTTTTTTCCATAAATATATTTTTAAAAATGAATGCAAACACTTTTTAATTCTTTTTGATTCAAAATATATTGCTTTGAATTTTATTTTTAAAACACTTTCATATCTAACATTTATAATATTATAAATATGACAACACTTCATTTCTTCTATATCAAATAAATCTTCTATTTCATTCATGGAAATAGAATATTTGTCTTTTAGACATAAAAAAATTTTTTGTAACAACATATATAATTAATAAATATAATATATTTTAATATAATATATTTTACTTAAAAGCCTATGTCATAGTCGTCTGCTATGATGCCACTATTTTCTGCAGTAATAAGTTTACTATTATCATTCATTTTGATATTATTTTTAGAACAATAATCATTTTCATCTTCAACCTTCAACATATTATTTATATTGATTTTTTCTTCCAAAGTTTTAGACTCCATTTTGGTTACTTCATTTATGTCTAACATAACTTGAAAGGAACCAGTTCCGAAATATCCATCTTGTCCACACATAATATTGGATGATACACCTGTCATTAAATCCAATTCAGCATGTCTTGCCGCCCTCAAAAACATTTCGGGAGTTTCTTCAAAACTGGCTTTCGCAATAGGACCAATGTCGTCGTTATTAATACCATGTCTAAATACACTTATCATCTTTTTTGTAGCACATATTCTATCACATAACATTGAAATATGATGATAATTAATATAGTTCCCATTTGCTTCAAATGCTTCACTAATTTCTGTATAGATACATTGTCTTGCTGCTTCTATTCCTAAAGTTTTATATACCTCGCGAATATCATTACTATATGTTCTTTTTGGATCTATTGTGTCGGTTGATAAAATTTCTTTTAAATTTTTTCCAACCGTGTCCAATACCCATATATCAGTTGGTTCATAATTTCCATCTTTTTTAATCATTTGATTTGCCACCTTACGAATAATTATTTTAGGAATGCCCTTTATTCCTTTAAGAATAATATTATTCAAAATATTATCTTGCAGGTTTTTCAACATATAAATTTCATCGCTCTGATCCAAATTCTTTTTCTTACTAGAAAGCATTGATTTTGCATTAATTAATCTAATTCTAAATATTAAATTATCAGCATTAAAATCACTAAACACACAATTAATACTATTTTTCAGAGAATTTTTAAGTGCAAAATGAATATCATCCATAGTTATATTTCTATCCATCATATCTTCTCTTGATAATTCAATACGAATTACCCATTTTGAATGTTCATTGATAACTTCCTCTACACCACAATCTTCCATAATCTTTTTAAACTCATTATACTCCTCCAAAAGAATTCTATCTTCATCTATCAATGTTTCTTCAGGATTTGGATCATAACATATACTAATAGAATTTGTTACATCTTTAAGACATGTATATTCAAGTGAATATTTAATTTCTTGTGCTTTATCTATACTAGTTTGGTCCTCTTCTTTTAAATAAATGGTTGTCGATGGTTGCTTAGGATTTTCTGAAAGAGACAAAATCTCTTCAATTCTAGGAACACCTCTCGTAACATTGGATTTAGACGCTACCCCTGCAAAATGAAACGTATTAAGCGTCATTTGTGTAGTTGGTTCTCCAATACTCTGAGCAGCAATCATTCCAACCATTTCCCCAGGATGAACTATTGCTTTATTGTAATTCAATACAAGAGTTTCCATCAAATAAACCAATGCTTTTCTATTAAATTTTCTCATCATCAATAATTCTTTTGGTGTTAAATAAAACAACCATGCTAACTTAAATAATTCATTTGGTTTTATAAGTTCCGTTTGTCCCAAAGAACTCAATGTTTCTTCAACTAACTCCATTACTTCTAATGGTGTAATATCAACCATAAAATCACCTTGGATATATAACTGCTTTTCAATATTATTCATAATTCTATGAAAATGAACTGGAATATGTAATACAATATTCTTCTCACCTTTAAAGACATGTTTTACTATTTGATCTCTTTTTGTAATAAACATTTCTAAATGTTGAACTAATTTTTTATTTAAAGTTTTTTGCTGTTTTCGCAGTCTTTTTCCCGCATCTTTTGTATAAGTTGTATTAAACAATGAATTTGTTTTATCCATTGGAACCTGAAAGTGACTATATAATTCTTCTAATGTCATAACTGTAAGAGGAAATTGTTGATTTTCAGTTTTCATTGGATTAATATTATCATCGCCATAACAAAACTGAATAATTTTATTTTTATTATTTCTAACTGTCATATCATATTCAACCTTAAGATCTTCCATCGATTTAATCAATCGTCTCTGAATATATCCGGTCTGACTCGTTTTTACTGCTGTATCAATTAAACCAACACGTCCACCCATTGCATGAAAATATACTTCTTCCGGTGTTAATCCCTGAATAAAAGAACTTTCAACAAACCCTCTTGCCTCAGGACTATCATCAAATTTTGTATAATGAGGAAGAGTTCTATCTTCAAATCCCAATGGAATACGTTTACCATCGACATTTTGTTGACCCAAACAAGAAATCATCTGTGCAATATTAATAGTACTACCCTTTGAACCAGCATTTACCATAATAACAAATCGGTTTTCTGCCGACAAACTTTTTCTTCCTATTTTCCCAGCATTACCAGATGCTTCATTAAGTAATGCATTTACTCTGGTCTCAAACTCTACTTCATTTGATTTTCCCGTTGAATTTTCAAATACTCCTAAATGCAATTGATTAATTAAATCATGCACTTCTTTTTTCTTTTCATTTACAGTTGAAATAATTCTTTGATTAGTTTTTTTATCGGCAATCAAATCACTAATCCCAACACTATATGAACTTAATTTCATATATTCTGTTACAATAGCCTGAATATTATCTATAAAATCAGCAGATTCCTTATAATTAAAATCGTTAAATATAGTCTGAATTAATCCTTTAGAACCTGAACCCAAAACACTTTTATCAATAGAACCTCTTTTATATTGACCATTTACTATTTCAATAATATTATTCGATGTCTTTTTATTTTCATCACTATCATACAATTTATTTGAAAATCGTGTTGAAATTGGAGGTAAAATTTGACTCAAAATATCAAAACTACTAACTTCATTCCCACTATTTGTGAAAAGCGATTTATCTACATTATTATAATACATAAGTAAATTCATAGCATGTCGAGTGGAAAAGTTAATATTTTCACGAGTAAATCTATGACATCCTAACAAAGAATCCTGGAAAATACCTACAATAGATTGATTGTTTTGTGGAGAAATAATTTGTTTTGGAACTGCTGCCAAATACATTAATTCTGCCTGACTTTCCTCATCCTGTGGTCCATGCATATTCATCTCGTCCCCATCAAAATCCGCGTTATATGGTTTAGTATCTGCAACATTCATGCGAAATGTTGAACCCTTTTTCATCACTTTAACTATATGACACATCATACTCATTCTGTGAAGAGTAGGTTGACGATTGAATAGAACTGGATCTCCATCCAAAAGATGACGATGTATAATATCTCCATCATTTAAAACCAAAGTATCTCTGTCTACATATTTTAATGATATAGACTCTCCAGTTTTTCTTTCCAAAATATTAGCACCCGGATATGTTTTTGGCCCATTCAATACCAACTTCATCAAGAAACTTTTATTTCGCCCATTGACACACTGCGGAAATGTGATATTCATTGCAATAGCCTGAGGGACACCTAACTCTTTAATTTTAAGATTCGCATCTGGAGTAATTACAGAGCGTGCTGAATAATCTACACGTTTTCCCATAAGATTTCCCCTTACTCGTCCAGTTTTTCCTACCAATCTTTCTTTAATTGATTTAAGAGCCCGCCCACTTCTTTGTGCTACTGCTGCAACTCCCGGTATACGATTATCTATCATTGTTGCAACATAATACTGTAAAACTGTAGTCCAATCTTCAATAACCTTTTCAGTATTATTTCCATCAATCTTTGCTTGCAATGTCTTATTGGCCTTAATAATATTTACTATAATATGTGATATATCATCCTCACTTCTTTGTTGTGAATCATGTTTAACAGAAGGTCTGACTGCTGGAGGAGGTACTGCCAATACTTGACAAATAAACCAATCTGGTCTAGACCAAATTGGACTATAACCCATAAATGTAACATCCTCGTTACTAATTCTCCTAAAAATTTTTAAAACCATTTCCGGTGTCATCTTTATTGTTAATTTATCTTTTATAGTACCATCCTCACTTTCAATACCATCTGTATTTTCCCATTCAGCATAAATATTCGCTAGACCCTCTTTATAAATTTTTCTAGGTTGTTTGCACCCACATCCATCTGATATTTCTTCACCGCATCTTTTTACCTTGCTTGCCACTCGGAACACTTGGTCCCATCTTTTTTTTGAATCTATATTTAATAAATGTTTAAATTTATCCTTACTTATTTTTAGTTTACTACATTTAAAACAAATACACCTTAATATTTTAATAGTTGATGTCAAATATTGAATGTAATAAACTGGTCGTGCTAAATTAATATGTCCAAAATATCCAGGAGTATTCATATAATTTAAACCATCCGTTGGACAAATTAATCCCGGATCCAGAACACCCATTCTAGGATCAAATAATCCATTTATTACCGGTTTATTATTAATATAGGTATCTCTTGAAGTAATCTCCGCAACCGAACTATTTCTAATATCTTCAGGAGATAAAACACTAAATTGTATTCCTATAATTTTTGATGGATTTATCTGTTTTTTAGCCATACTTATATTGTATTAATATTTATTTAGATTGTTTTTCAATTTAATATCTTCAAAAAATATTTACATAAGTTTTCAAATTTATAGAAAAATAAAATTGATTTAAAAATTAATTTAAAAAAAAATGTAATAATTCTTATATATGCCAAAAAACAAAGGCGGTCCAAATTCTCCTAAAAAGAAAAAAAAATCTACAAAAATGGATTCAGATAGTGATTCTTCTAGCGACTATGATCCTCAAAAAGACGAGTTTGATGATATGAGTACAATAGAAATGCAACGGTTTGTGCAAAAAATTTTTCCATCCAAAAATGGTAAAGAAAGATTAAAACAACTTGAAAAAATAGATAAACTTATTGGTAAAAAAAACAAAAAAAAATCTAAAACGTCAACAAAACTTAGAAAAAATAAAATCTCTTCTGCTCCTAAAAAGAAAAAAAAACTAATAATTCGCAAAACGAAAAAATCAAGAAAAGAAAAAGTAGAAACAGTCAATGATAAAGAAGAAGAAAATAATGAAGAGGATGATGAAGAAGAAGTTGAAGATGATGAAGAAGTTGAAGATGATGAAGAAGTTGAAGATGATGAAGAAGTTGAAGATGAAGATGAAGATGAAGAGGAAGATGAAGATGAAGATGAATATGAAGATGAATATGAAGATGAATATGAAGATGATTTGGACGAAGAAGACATGCAAGAATTTATGAAAAATAATATGAAATTTAATATTATATTTTCAGTTCCTCAAGGAGGATTGGACCATTATGATTCACCGTATCAACAGTATACAGATGATGGTGATTCGGAAGAATTTGAAGATAATAATGAACAACGCGATTCTGAACAAGAAGAAGAATGTGATAAAAAATCTCCTAAATCTAAAAAAAAGAGATTAGAAAAAAAAAATGATAAATCTGTAGATGATGTTACTGAAGAAGAATGGATGGATATGTTTGAAGAACAAGAAAAAGAAATGAAAAAAAATGGTACGTACTACTCTACAAAATATAAGAAAAATGATAAGGTGTTTCTTAAAATGAAAGGTTGGGACGATTTTAAACAAGGTAAAATTCAAAGAGTACATAAGAGGACATCCGGAATGAGGGCAAAATATGATATCATATTGAATAAAAAATATAAAAGAAAAAAAATTTACAAATCTATTCTTTCAAGAAATATAAAATCATTAGTCAAATATAATAATGATAAAAGTGAAAAAGAAGAGGATTCTCTTTTAAATGAACTCAAACAATTGGTAGATGCAAAAAAAGAAGGAGATAGTGTTTTACAAAAAAAATTTAATGAACTTGCTAAAGCAAAATCAAAAAAAGATAAAGAATTGCAGAAAAAAAAAGACACAAAACTTAAAGAAAAAAATTTCTTTAAACTCCGAAAACTTCTTCGAGAAAAAAATGTAATGAATGATTTTAAATATTTTAAAACTCTTGGATTGGATGTTCAAGAAAAAATTTTAACAAAACTAAAAGATATTAATTCATTTTCAAATATAGAAAAACCTTATCGCATTTCATTAATTGAATCAGATATTCCTATCGAATTTAAATCTTTTGCTATGAAAAAAGTAAATACTCTTGAATATATGGACCCCAGTTCCGGCGAATATTATAAAAATAAACAATGGGTTGATACATTTATGAGAATCCCTTTTAATAAGCACGCCTCTCTACCTATTTCCATAAAAGATGGTCCTGAAAAATGTCAAGAATTTATTGAAAATGCTAAAAATATTTTAGACAAGGCGGTTTACGGATTAGAAGATGCTAAGTTACAGATTCTACAAATGATTGGACAATGGATTTCTAATCCAAATGCAATTGGTACTGCAATTGCAGTTAAAGGTCCTCCCGGAACAGGAAAAACAACTCTTATTAAAGAAGGCGTCAGTAAAATTTTAAATAGACCCTTTGCGTTTTTAGCATTAGGTGGAGCAACTGATAGTAGTTTCCTAGAGGGTCATTCATACACATATGAAGGCAGTCATTGGGGTAAAATTGTAGATATTTTGATAAATTGTAAATGTATGAATCCAGTATTTTATTTTGACGAGTTGGATAAAATTAGTCAGACACCTAAAGGTGAGGAAATTGTGGGTATTTTAACACACATGACCGATACATCTCAAAATGACAAATTTCATGATAAATATTTTGCTAATATAGATTTTGATTTAAGCAAATCAATGTTTATATTTAGTTATAACGAAGAATCGAAAGTCAATCCTATTTTAAAAGATAGAATGTATCGTATTCAAACGGATGGATACAAAACTGATGATAAATGGGTTATTGCTCGAGATTATTTAATTCCTAAGATTGAAGAAAATGTAAATTTTGAGAAAGGACAAATTAGGTTTCCAGAAGAAACAGTTCACCATATCAGTAATAATCTCACTGATAAAGAAAAGGGGGTAAGAAATTTAAAACGATGTCTTGAAATTATTTACACAAAATTAAATCTTTATAGACTTATGAAAAAGGGTTCTGTTTTGTTTGATGAAAAAGAAATTATTACGGTTGAATTTCCATTTACAGTTACAATCGAAACTGTACAAAAACTAATTAAAAAAACAAAAGAATCATCTGCTCCATTTGGAATGTATATTTAACTACATATTATTTAAAATATATTTAATAAACTTTTTATAAAATGGCCTAAAAATTTTCATATTTTTTTTTAAATTATCGTATGAAATCCATCTAAGCATATCTTTTTCATACAAACCATTTTTAGCAATTAATTCTGGTTTCTTTTTTTTAATATCTAAAAAATCATCACGGAATTTCTTAGGCAATGATTTATCATATTTAATCACTACTATATGAGTTTTATATCCATTCAAATATATACTATCTATTGCATGTTTTACTAATTTTGTTATTCTTTTGTTTGTTCCTAAAATACCGTTTGCCTCTTCGTGACATTCTCGTATAGCAGTTTGTCTATGTGATTCATTTTTATCTTTTCTACCTCCAAAATCACTCCACAATCCGCCATCCCTTGCGTTTGTTTCTTCTCTTGAAAAAAGAAAATAAATTTTGCCATCATGTATTGCTATTGGTAAAACACCCGCACCCATTTGTTATATTCGTATAATATAAAAATTACAAATTATATTATAATTTAATGTATATTGTATATATAATGGATTGCGATTATAATACATCTATTACACTCATTGAAAAATGTCATGCGGCGTTAGAAAATGCAGGTATTCGTTTTGACAATGGAGATGGATTAATTGGTTTGGTACAAAATTTGGGGGAAAATCTTCCAACAAGTGTTTATAATAATATTAGTAGACAGCCTGATTTAAAAAGGAAAAATGAATTAACATTAGAATTTTTAGAAAAAATCATCATGGATTATTTAGGGGGACCAAATAGCGTAGACTGGGGTTTATTAAAAAGAAGCGAATGTAATTTTTTAGCCGAAGATCCACTGGATTCTACATATAGATTGAATGGTGTATATGGTCCTAGGGAAATTTCTGGGTCAAATGTAACTGATTTTATTATTAATAGATTGCCCTTTTTAAATCCTTATGGAAGCGGTCCACATCCAAATCCAGACCGCAGAGTTATTTCATCTCCATCTTCTAGACCGGAACCTATAGACTTAACGGGATATTTCCCTTCTGATGATGGTAATAATGTGTCCGGTAGACAATTGTTTACCTTTGGCGATGCCGCAAATAATAATGCCGTAGACGGGGGGGTCGGGCAATATCTGGATAATAGCGGATACCCAGACTCGCCCAGACCTTCGAGTCCTACATACTCGCCTGCAAGACCACAACTTAGACAAGGTGCGTATTTATCTTCAGATGATGATTTATATGATAATCCAGAATATAGTTTACAATGTGTTAATTGTGATGTATCTGATGATTTTGATGACTTGGATGATGCATACGTAGAAGGATGGTGGGGCAATGACGGCGAATATTACTGTCCAAATTGTAGTGAACAAGGTATGGATGATATCGAGCAATCGAGTCGAGTCGGTGGAAAAAGAAAAAAATCTAAGGGAAGAAAAAAATCTAAGGGTAGAAAAAAATCTAAGAGCAGAAAAAAATCTAAGAGCAGAAAAAAATCTAAGAGCAGAAAAAAATTTAAGAGCAGAAAAAAATCTAAGAGTAGAAAAAAATCTAAGAGCAGAAAAAAATCTAAGAGCAGAAAAAAATCTAAGAGCAGAAAAAAATCTAAGAGCAGAAAAAAATCTAAGAGTAAAAAAAAATCTAAGAGCAGAAAAAAATCTAAGAGCAGAAAAAAATCTAAGAGCAGAAAAAAATCTAAGAGCAGAAAAAAATATTAGAGCAGAAAAAAATATTAGAGCAGAAAAAAATCTTTTTTAAAAAACATTAAAATTAACTAAACATATTATAATATATAATTTAATAATTATATATTTTATATAATTTAATAATTATATATAATATATATATATTCATTATGGCTTCTATTATATCCAACGATGATGAAAAACCTATTGATAAATTAATACATTCCGACGTTGATTCTATAACACAACAACTGGGAGATATAGAAATTGGAACAAAATCTTCAGGGTTTTTAAGACAAGGGAGTTCAGAAAGTAAAAATTTAGGAAGTGCTATGGCATCTTCCTGCTTATCCCACTCGGGATATCCGAGAAAAATACCTAGAGATGAAGTTGTTTACATTATTGCAGCACATGGTATTTTTAATAATAGTATCAAATTTAAGGGAGTTCCATATCCAACAGGACATAATATTACCATAGAAGGGGCTGAAGATAAATGGAGAAATTTAAATTTCGGCGTATTAGTATCAGAAGGTACATTGTTACTTACAAAACCAAATGAATCTAGACAAACAGCAGTTCAACGTCATGTTCACGATATTGTATCAGGAGGGATTAATGTTTATCAACGTTTTCCTTGGAAAGAAAGAGGTCCGCACTCAAGTACGGCAATTTTCCCGAATTTGATTTTTGGCGAAGGGGGAGGAGAAGAAGATCCATTTGTTAGCACTATAGTACGATATTACAATGGTAATATAACTTTTTTTCAATTATCTAGAAGTGTTAGTGCTAACAAATTAATACGCTTTAACAGGGCGGGTACATATCCAAAAAAATCGCAACTTGATCCACAAAACTTAGGCAAAGAATCATTTGTTTTGTTATCTCAATTATTAACTTTAATATCTAATGATATAAAATCAGCACGTGTAAAATCAGCACGTATAAAAAAAACCAATATCATTTTTGCAACTTGCATGGAAAACGTTCCTCAATCTATCCATGATACGTGGATAGGTAGAGAACCAAATAAGCCTCCTGTTATGGGGGGCAAAAGAAAAAAAAAGAAAAAGTCTAACCGCCAAAAATCTATAAAAAAGAAACGAAACATAAAATTAAAGACTCGTTTAAGAAAAAGGTCACAAAAAAAGAAACGAAAAAGAAAAACACATAAACGAAAAAAAAGAACTTTTAAGAAAAGAACTTTTAAGAAAAGTTCTCAAAAATTAAAAAATTAAAAAATTACACAACAGATACCCCCAAAAAAGGACGGTGAAAAAGTAAATTATAAACTATCCAACAAATCTCTACCTATTTGTATTGCCTCGTCTTGAATTGTCTTATGATTTCCTAATTTATGTTTCATTGCTCCCTCGACTGTTATTCCCGTAGTAAATTCATCCAATGTATTTGCCAATGTTTGGTCATGACCATTTTTAATATAATAATTTTTTAGTTGAAAATTCTTATTTTTCTGATTTATTCGTTTATTTATTTCATCATGTTTAGGATGTATTCTCTTTGGGCTATGTGCAAAAAAATGATTTTTTGCACCTTCATCTCCATGCAAATCTATAACCAAGTCAAATCCATATTTTAAAAATTGACGCTTAATTGCTTGTGTTTCTTTCGATTTGAAATCCCCCCAATCTCTATTTAAATTCACACCCTTTGCATTTGTATACCAGTGTCCCATAACTTTCCCATCGGGGTTTAAACAGGGAACTATAAAAAATGTATATTTTTTATATAATGTTTTTCTCTCCATAAGTCGTTCAATGAACCCTTCTAAAATCCACATATTAATTGTTTCTCCCGGATGCTGGCCAGAAATAACCCACAGTTTTGTATCCCCCGACCCCATTTTTTTCATTAAAATTCGACGACCCTTTTCTGAACGACCAATAGTCTGATATCCCTTATAAGTCTTTTTTATCTTAGAAAAAGAATATGGAGGATAATATGCAAACCAAACTCTATCTTTTTTTGACCTAAATTTCCATGAAATATTTGCTTTATTTTTTCGAGTTTCTACAATCGTTTTTGTTCTTTTCCAATTTACATTATCATATGAATAACATACATTAAACCCTTTCCAATCATCGTCATAATTATTTACATTACGAATTATGTAATCAACTGTTTTATCTTTTATACCACTAACTCCGAAATAAAACCAGTTTTGGAACTTTCTTTTAACATCACTTTTATAAGGCTCATCTTTTATTTTTAAATTTATTTGAATTTTTCCATTTTTCACCTTTTTATTTAAAATTCCTATGTTAAACCCTTCTAAATTTCTCAAAATCTTAATTTTTCGAGATATTTTATTTTTTCTCGTTTTTTTATTTTGTGAACTTTTTGAAAAGTTCTTTTTTGTAATATTATGTTTCTTTTTTTTTTTATGTAAACTTTTTTTAAAAAATTTTTTTTGTATATTAATT
>Ga0206682_10002513_pt1 | contig 16519 bp, 15 predicted proteins | sample M240m12015metaG_FD_155444 | JGI IMG/M metagenome (GOLD analysis project Ga0206682, IMG submission 155444) | Ammonia-oxidizing marine archaeal communities from Monterey Bay, California, United States - M2 40m 12015 | ecosystem: Environmental > Aquatic > Marine > Intertidal zone | place: USA...
ATTTTTAATTCACCCAATTCTGTAGCATCTTCGTGAACAGTTGTTTTGTATACATTTGAACGACTAACGAGTTCAATTCCAATACCGGATTTTATAAGACTATCCATATCAGAGTTGATTGTAATTGTAAAATATTCGTCATTTGTATTTGTTATAGTTTGAATTGTTGTTCTCTTCTTGAAAACTCTTGGAGGGAGAAATTTAGCTACTTTGAAATCGTCTATACTTGTTGTTTTTGTATTTTCACTCAATGTTAAACGATTTGTATTTGTATCTATCGCGGTAATGTATGTATCTGGTTCAAATAAGCTATCAATATATTCTGAATGAGCTAAATTTTTAGTTAAAATATATGGAGCGACATTAATATTTCCTGAAACAATTAGATCACTATCAAGTGTGGCGATGTTTGTAGAACCATCATATTTAATGATATTTTGTGATGTCCCTTCATCCGCATTAACCATGAATGTTATCTTCCATCCCTTATAATAATTATCTATATCTGATGGGGGAGATAAATCTTGTTCTAAAATACCCGTGTTGTCGGTAAGCATATCAGTATCTAAATTGGAAAGTAATTCTACTTGATTGCTCGCACCACTAACAATAGAAAAGAATCCTCTAGTCCTACTAGAGTTATTTTCATTTGAATAATCTTTAGTTCCTTCCGCCTTTAGTGTTTTATATAACAATGTTCTTTTATTAGTATCATTCCAAGTATTATTATTGTATGTTAAGTAGAAATAAACCTTATCTGAACTTGGTTGACTACTATCCCAATTTACTGATAAATTGGTTATATCACTGTATACATAAGCTGTTCCTCCAACATAGTTTGTAGAGACGGTTTTATCTAATGTTAAAACAGTTGTTGTAGATGATCTCACATTTATTCTTTCAGAACTGTCACCATTTTCATTTGAAATGATTATAACAGTATCATCTGCTAAACTAGTTGTAAGGGGAGGAGTTATAGTTATTCGTGTTACTGTCTGTCCATCATTTTCATTGTCATCTATACCTTCGCTATTAGTGATTATTGTTCCACTTGGTATTATATTTGATAATGTTGTAGCATCGTGACTATTTACAATACCCTTAACGATATTAGTATTTTCTGAATCTGGCGAAGACAAGTCTGAAGAAGAAAAAACAATCCTCCATCCTTTGTAGTAGTCTTGACTTATTAATTTTGTTTGACTAGGTAAAGTTGTAGAATTAACTATCCTTCCTGAGATATCTACATAACTCCCATATATTGTATCTTTGGTATAGTCCTTTATTTCATATTCTTTTGAATTAGAATAATATCCTCTGTTTTTATCCTCTTCAACTTCTATCTTCCAATTATCATAATAGTTAGATTTGAGTATTTTATTTTCATCTAAAGATACTATGTATCTTTCTCCACCATCAGTTGTTTTATATCCCTTTTTGATACAATAATATGTTGTGTTGTCAATTGTATAATTTTTTTCAGTACACAAGAACTGTAATGTATTTAATCGCGAATTATATCCTTCAACGACACCATATGGAATATCTACAGTAGTGTCACTCGGAATACCCATAATTTCTATATCGTAGTTACTATCGAGAGTTTCACTCACAGAAGATGACAAAGTCATTGTATGTGTAGATTCTGAAGAAGTATATGAAGATACAGTCCTGTAAAATGTATTTGTTTCGTCCGATATTTTTACTAATGTCCCATCTGGCAATGTCCCTGTAACCGCATTTGAAACCGTAATTACATGTGTTGATGTATCGTGTGAACTAATTGTAGTGCTTTCTGGGAAACCTTTAATACTTACATTGAATCCATTGACATTTCTTTTAATGGAATCAGTTGGAATTGTAAGTTTATTTGGTGTATTTGCTAAACTATCGGATGTAACTGTTATATCAAATGTATCGGAAGCATCATATTGATTTGTAAATTTTAGAATTGTTCCAGATTTGATATCTCCATTTAGGTTATTGTTCAAAGGTATCTTATTGTTCCATATGTATATCACCCAACCATTGTAAAATCCTTCTTCTTCACGATGATAAATACCTAATTTTTTATCTGATAAAAATTTACCGATTTTTTCACCATAGATTTTTCCTTTTTCATGAGTTTTATTTTGAGAAGAAAGATAAAATGATAAATCATCATCTTGTTTTGTTAATTGTTTATAAACATTGTTTGTTGATAGTGATGTTTTCCTAAAATCATCTGATTTTATAAAAGTTTCAGCTACTAATGTTCTCTGATAGATTCTCTCATCGGCTTCAGGAAAAGTAGACGGTGTAACTACATACTGGAAACTTAAATTTGTAGAGCCTTTTGTTCCGCTTCCCAATAATATCGCTTCTCCAACTTTAAATGTTGTTCCCGTTGGAATATTCTCTTGTAATGCAGAACTTAAAACAACTCCCGTAGAGATTTCTGTTAGTGTTTCTGTTATAGTTACATTAGTTGGAAGTATTGATGAAGTTTTAACAGTGTAATCTACATTTTTTTCAGAATATTTTTGTTTTGATAAAGTAATCGTCCCTGTATTGAAGGGTTTTATTTCTACATTGAGAGTTTCACTTGTATCTGGGGAATTAGCCATTAAAACAATTGTATTTGTTCCTTCTTCAACGTCATTTGCTATGATACCAGTTGCCGTTTGACTACCATACGTAAAAACAATGTTTGTTCTAGCTGGAATAAAAGATTCAGTGGCGTTTGATATAGTTATTGTCGTTGAGTTTTTACCACCTGTTACACTAGTGGAACTTGGTATTCCAGCTATTGTAATTGTTCCTCCATGATAATTTTCATATGAGTTTTCAAAGAATAGTAAATCTTCAGAAGATTTACAGATACTTGTCAAAGTTTCATAGTAGGTTGTAGAATTCTTTACAATTTTAAACACAGTTGATGGTCTTATAATATGAGAAGAAGTTGAACTAGCTTTATAAATAGTATATGCTGGGACTGTTAAATTCCATCCTTCATAATAATCATTGTATTTAAATGTATTTTCATTATCAATCATATTGTTATATGTATCTGCTTTGTTTCCATTTTCATCTGGGGGACTGGGATTACCGAACATACCGTATAACTTTGAATATCCTACATTGTATTCCTCTATAATATTTGTTTCCACGGTTCCATTGTCTTCAGTTTCAATTGTCCAACCCTTGTAAAAGTTTTCTATATTTGAAGAACTTTCATCTAGTGCTTTATGAGACTTAAAAATCCCAGAAATCTCTTTTTTTTCATTTGTAATGCCAATTGTTCCAGCATCAGGTCCAAAGATAGTATTTTCTTTTCCTTTTCCAAAAGTTAAGTCTCCTGAAATTAATGGATTCGTAAGTATATTTGATGAAGTTTTTGATTGAGTATCTCTATCAATCCATACACCATTTTCTTTTTTTAGGATATTTCCATCAATGATCTTGAAACTTTTAGAAGATTGATGAAACAACTTTTCATCACTAGATGGAAATTTTAACTGTTCTTTTTCACCTATAAATGCTAGTTCTCTATTTGTTAAAGAGGAATGTAAAGTTAGTGATGATCCATGAATGGAAATGTCAGTTGAATCAACATCTGTATCTTCGTGTGTCATTCCAAGAGTTATTTGACCTCTTGGAGTATATGTTAATCCTGTTCCTTTTCCATCGACACCACCTGTCCCTATAACAGAGTTAAAAATTTCACCCGGACCAGCTCTTATATAACTATTTGTATTTGTAGAAAGATTAACATTTGAACCACCTTTTACATTGTTCATAACTATATAATCATTAAACCCTTCATCTACATTAGCTAAAGAATTAAAGGATCTCTCCCAAAAGAGACCCGTAGCATCTGAAAATTTAAGGTATGAATTATCTATGTCATAATCATTAGGCCATAATTGATTCGCAATCTTTAAATTATCACACTTAATGAATGATGTAGTGCTTTTGAAGTCAGACATTTCCTTTATTAAAATATATTAGATAATATATTTTTAAATGAGAAAGTAAAAAATTAAAAAATAAAATATATCTGTTTAAAAATGGAAGAATCTAATAACACTATTTTTACACATGCTAAATTAGAGTATACGGCTCAGTTAGTTGATGTCATTACACCTAATCTTTTTGATGGTATAAAATCAATCTATGATGAAGCAAAGACAGTTCATAGGACAAATAATCCAAATAATAATTCAATACTCATTATATTTAGATTGTTTCTTGAAAAAGTACCTACTTGGAGTAATGAAGTTATTGAAACTGAAACAAATAGAATTATAGACTCATCAAATTGCGACTGGTTAAATGATCTCATAACTGCTGTTTTTATAAGCCATACGAAAATATTAACTGCTATAGGTTCTAACAATAATTCAAATATAGAACTAATTATACCCAAAACCATAAATTTTATCCATAAATCTTATATTAACATAGCTAGAGAAATATGGAAAAATCCATATTTATTTGACGACTATGTTTCTGGTTCTGAATATCAAAGGAATATGAGAACAGTTGAACTTTTAATAAAAGAATCAATAGAAAATACAATACGTAAGGCTTTACCAGTAAAAGAAATATTAAAACAACAATTAGATATTTATGAAAATAATAATGAAAAATCACGTGTAACACAAGACGATATAAGGAAAATGTTATTAGACGAAATAAAATCCCTTAAAGGCGACGATACTGAATCTAAGAAACATGATATTGATGAAGAAAGTGAAGAAAGTAAAGAGAATGAAGAACTAAGAGAAAGAATAAACGATATAGAAGAGAAATATAAAATGGAACCTATTGAAGATAGAACTCAAAAAGAAGAAGTTCAAATTGATGATAATATACAACAACAAGTATTAGAGATTCCAGAAATATCGGAAGAACTTCAAGAATCTAAAAATAATTATTATGAATCACCCGATGGGTATGTTTCTCCCGATGAAGATGAAATAAAGAATAAATGTGAAAACTTAGATATTAATACAATTCCTGATGTAGGTGTCAAAGAAGAAACATATGATAATGTTGATATCTATTTGGCAGATAAAGATACACCCGTTGGAGATAAATCTTTACTGGAGAGTTACTTAGATGATGCTGAAAAGTCAGAAATAATATATGATGATATGTTTGATAAAGATGAAGTTAAAAATGTTGAAATGAGTGAAGGATCTAATGTTAATGAAATCAAAAAAGAACCAGTTAAGAAGGAATCAGACCCGTTATTTACTATAACTAAAAAGAGCGAAGATCCTGTCCCCTATCTAAAACCAGAGCCAGAACCGGAACCAGAGCCAGAACCGGAACCAGAGCCAGAACCGGAACCAGGGTCAGAACCGGAACCAGAGCCAGAACCGGAGCCCGTTTCTGAAAATAAAGAAGAGGAAAAAGAAATTATTTCTGTAGATAGAAGCGATGATACAGAAACAGTTGATTTATTTTTTGAAGATGTTTCAAAAATGTTAGAAAAGAAAGGTATAGATATTGATAAAGGAAAAGATAAATACACACTTTTTGATGATGCTATTGTGGAAGAAGATGGTTTTTAATTTGATTAAAATAAAAAAAAATAATATAGTTCTATAAAAATGTTAGATAATAGTTTAATTTTTTGTCTTATTGTTAGTAGTTTATCAACTTTAGGAATATACTTCTTAACAAACCGCAAAGAGTTTAATAATCGGAGTGACTATGAAAGTAAGGAGTTACTAAAAATATTCTCTATTGTTTTTAGCGTTTCTTTCGCTATTAATTATTTAAGAAATGGTGGATTTGGAGGAACTCCTTCTCAACAACCTTCTATGAGGTCTGGAGAAGCTATGTTAACACATTCATCTAGGCCTCCATTCTAAACAGTATAAAATGTTTTCTTTGGAAAACATTTCTTTTTTATTCTCATATCTTTGAATATATAATTTTGTATTATTTGTTTTGGTAAAGCATTACATGCGTATTTTGAAATAGAAACATACATATTAAAATCGTCTTTTAATTTTGAAAGCGAATCCCCATTGATATCCATTGTTAGATTTATAATAAAATCAACAAATGGTTGTTTTTCTTTATAATCTTTATCAAATTCAATCTTACAAACATCGATAATTGTGGTTGCTAAACGACACATATCAAAATGATAACTAGGATATACAGGTATTTCTCTTTTTTTATCACAAAGTAATGTATCAATTGGATATGTATATTGTCCTTCAGCTTCCCCGTGCTTACTGAATGTATCATTAAAGAATGTTTTTTTATGAAACTTAAAGATTGATCTTCCAAAATCAATTATCTTAAATATATAACCATAAGTAGGGACCTTAAAATAGATGTTGTTAAATTTGTAATAGAGGAACGTTTTTTCAGTTTGGGTATACATAACATTATTTACGTGAAGGTCATTATGACTAAAGTTATAATGTTTTTGAAGATAATTTAAGGCAAACGCTACTTGAAATAAACATGATAATATTAGATCTGTATTTAGATCCTTAACTTCGTCAAGTAAGTCTTCAAGTGTTCCTTCTAGTTTCTCTATGAAAAAATGTTGTGAAGGAATGTTTTTAAGAATAGAAATATATTCATTATCATCATAATAGCTATCTTCACTTTCTGTTTCATTTTCTGTATCACTTTCTTCTTCAGAAGAAACATACATATCTAAAGTATGTGATTTTCCTAATGTTTTATAAAACCATTTTTCACCTTTATATTCTTCATAATCTTCTGTAATATCATGTTTTACTTCTCTTTTGATTCCAGATACAGAACCATAAAATATTGGAAATGAAGGATTCAATTCATTTAAGGTAATTTCGGATGTTATATAGGAGAAAAAAGTATCTATATATGCTGTATTGTTCATATCATTTATTTTATTAAAAGAATTATATGAGTAGTTACTCGGTAATAGAGGGTTTCTATGGACTAAATTATTATAATTGTTCATTAAAAAGTAAAGTGGGTCTAATAGAGGAATACATTTACAAAAGACATCTTTTTCAAGCATTGAGTTTTGTTTTTTATCAAAAATATTACACTTTAAAAAAGTATTTGATGTTTCATACCTTTCTTTTGTTAAAGAAGTTATTTCTTTGATTACATATCTTCTTTCTAAATCAATTGTTTTATGTGAGTTTTTTGTATTATGGATGTTAAAGTAAAGTGAAAAATAGGGTTGATAAAATTGACAATCACTTAATTCTAAAATGTCTTTACATGATTTAAATAATTTTATTCTTTCAGTTTTATTCCATTTGTGATATTTAATATTCATTAATTAAAACATATTATAGTTTTTTTCTATAGAATAAACACACAATGTTGCGTATATTATGACTTTAAATAAAATATTTTAATGTAATATACTATGGCTATGAACCTTGAGTTGCGTAAATTCGATATGAGTGAAATAAAAGATGATAAAGTCGTTGTCCTTATAGGAAAAAGAGATACTGGAAAATCATTTTTATGTAGAGATATCCTTTATCACCATGCTGGTATTCCAGTTGGTCAGGTTATATCTGGGACTGAGGGAGCAAATCAATTTTATAGTCAGATTGTTCCAAAATTATTCATCCATGATGAATTTAAAAGTGAAATAGTTCAAAATGTTTTAAAAAGACAAAAAACTATGATTGAAAAAATAAATAGAGGGGATGCTGGTATAGATCCTAGAGCATTTTTAATTTTAGATGACTGTCTTTATGATAATACATGGGCGAAAGATAAATGGATGAGATCTGTCTTTATGAATGGACGACATTATAAACTATTATTTTTGCTTACTATGCAATATGCCCTTGGTGTTCCTCCTAATTTGAGAACAAATATTGATTATGTATTTATTTTAAGGGAAAATTATGTTTCAAACCGTAAGCGACTTTATGAACATTATGCGGGTATGTTTCCTAACTTAGATATGTTTTGTCAAGTTATGGATCAATGTACTGAGAATTATGAATGTTTAGTTATTAATAACAATGCTAAAAGTAATAAATTAGAAGATCAAGTTTTTTGGTACAAAGCTGAAAAAAGACCTGACTTTAGAATAGGATCTCAACAATTTTGGGATTATTCAAATAAAAATTTTTCAGAAGAAGAAAGAGTAGAAACTGATTTTGGAAGTCGTAAAAAAGGACCAGCCCTCACAGTTAACAAATTATATTAATTTAGAGTTTTTCAACAGCAGTAAGAATTGAGTCTTTACTTCTGTCTCCAACATCAATTTCTTCAAGGTTTGAGCCATCCTTTAACATGTAAGTTGGGAAACCCTTTACTTTGCCCTTAAATTCTTTAAAACCTTCTGAACTTTGCTCAGTTAATACAAACTTAACCTGTCTTCCAGAAGATGCGACGATATCCGTCATTTCTACTAACTCTTCAAATGGTTCAAGGGCATTCTGAGAATGTCCACACCATTCGGCATAAACCATATGGACCTCTAACGGTTCGCCACCCTGTTTCTGAGGAGGGGAGGGGCTTCCACTATCTCCAAGCAGGTTGGGGACAGTTGATCCTTCAGAAAGAGAAGGCATCTGCGAATCAATTGGAACATCTGGAACATTGTGGTCAGTATTTCTTTTAGAAAAAAGGCTATTGAGGTATTCAATTTCTTGAAGTTCAAGAATACTTCCAAAGTTTGATGCACTTGGCGAAGAGAAAACCTTTCTCTTATCCCATCCCATCATCCCACCTTCAGGTTGTCCCATATTTCCTTGTGGGGGAGGCATAGGAGGTGTTCCAGGATCTTGGGGGACCGGGGGAGGGGGTGGAGGAGTATCCATATCTTCTTCAGACTCAACAACTGGTTCATCCATACCTTCTAATAATACGCCACCTGGTCCCATAGATTCAAAACCTTCTTTTGTAAGCCTACATAAAAATATTAGTGCCAAAAACAAAATAATAAAAACATGTATATCGTCCATTATATTATACTATTTATATATATAATTTTTTTAGGTTTATTAATTTATTATTTTTAAATCTTCTAATTTCCACAACTCACATTTTTCCCCTGAAATGGTCCTTTTAATTATAAATGGAAGTTTCTTCATATCTAATTCTTTTAGAGCTATATCAAAGATTGATGAATAACTTTCCGTATTACTTATGAAAGGAATACCACCATTTGATAGTTGTTGAACTCTTTCTGAAATAATACGTGTCTTTTCATATTTAGATAAGACAGGACTTGTCTTAAAGTTTTTTCTATTTTTATCATATGATTTGTAAAATTCATTAATATCGATATCACTACCACCTACAACATCATTTACAACATCTTCATCATATTCTTCATCTTCTGAATCTGAAATTTTTTCTTCAAAAGGTATTGTGTCCATTATATATCTTCTATTATTTTTTTTAATCTTTAATTATATTATTTTCAAATTTTTTTTAACGATTTGTCCATTTTTGACTACAATGTTTACAAATATACATATAACTTAATTTTTTAGCATCATATTTGATATAGATTATTTCAGTTTCAACTTTACTATCAGTATTACAAATACAATCTTCGTTCGGACATTTTATATTTGGATTATCTTTGATAACTGGTAGAGTAATGTCTTCTGTTAAATAAGGATTTGTGTTGATAATATCACTTAATTCAATCGTAGATTCGTTTGTATAGATACATTTTTTATCTTCATCAAAGTCTTTTTTGTTTGAACAACATTTACAACCTAGATATAACTTAGATGTTTCTTCATCTGAGTATATATTCATGAGGTTGTTACACTTATCGCAGAAATTAAGTTCCATCTTATTTAGTTTTATATATTATTTATTATTTTAAATCAAATTTTAACAATTTATTCTTTCTATATTTTTTGATAATTCTGTATAACATAGTTTTGTTTTGATCCTATAAATAGGAACAGTGGCTTCCGAATCTTTATAAAAGTTACAATATTCTTTAACTTTTTCAACTATTAATTCTCTTCCCACTTTATTTAATTCATTATCCATCTCTTCTTTAAAATTCACAAATAATTCATGTGTATCAAAATAATTTCTTAATAATAAAGTATTATAACTTTCATATTTTATAATTTCATTATAGATAGTATTTGTAGGGGATACATTTTTTTCTTGACCTGGTTCGTGATGTAAGGGGTTATTATCTAAGAGAGATTGTATTGTTAATAATACTGTTGTAATGTCCATGATACTTGTCCATTTAGGTCCACTCCATGTCCCTAAAATAGAAAGACATACTTTACCATAACCACTTGAATGTCTACCAACATATAAGTTGGGATGTATCCTTACTCTATTTCTTGAAATATAACTTACGTCTGGTGGAGAATAAGGGTAATTTTTTGGAAATGTTATATTAAAAAACAAAAATCCATTTTCATAAAGACTGTCTTTTGGACCAGTTATCATAGCTTTCGCATTTAACATATTTTTTTCATCAAACTTAACATAAATTCCTAAGTCTTCTAATTTTTGATGTTCAATTTCTTTAATATCTTTTTTTAATATTCTTTTAAGAGCAGAGTTAGCTGACATTTAAAGTAAAATGTTATCTCTTTCTTAAATAATATAAAATTTGAATTATTTAATGTATAAAAAAATCACATAAAAAAAATATATAGAATTAGAGTATTATGGGATATGCGAAATTGGAGAAATTCTTAGAAAGATTTCCTAAAAAAGATAAACATACACATACTGTGTATGGAGGAGATATTAAAAGTGGGGCATATACTATACCACATGAAGAAGTAGACTATCTTCATAAACTTATAGGTAAGGCTATCCATATTAAAGGTAATCGTATTTCAATGGTTGAAAAAGTTCAAGATATTACGAGACTTGTTATTGATCTTGATTTAAAATGGAAAGACGAAATAACTGAAAGACAATACAACGAAAATGTTATCATGGCGATAGTTAATGATATCATGTCAAAGATTAGTGAATTTTATAATATTTCAGAAGAACAAATGTTTTGTATGGTTATGGAAAAAGAAACATTCCTACCAGCAAAACACAAGGAGTATAAGTTTAAAGACGGTATCCATCTATTGTTTCCATTTATAATTGCTGAGAAAAAGACATACCGCACACTAAGAGAAAGTCTTATTAAAACAGATTATAGTATGTTCTTTAAAAATGAAGGATTCATTCCACCATCCAATCAAATGGATGAGATTGTAGATGAAAACATCTATAAAGGTGGTAACTGGTTTATTTATGGATGTGGAAAACCAAATGAAATTATATATGTATTAAAACGTATTTATAAGAAATCTTCTGATAATCTAACACGCATACCCATAGATTTATATATAGATGATAAAATAGAACTTGTAAAAATGAATAGTGTAAAGCTACAAAACGAAATTACAGTCGAATATACCGAAAATTTGAAAAGTAAAATGTCAGGTGGTAACCTTAAAAAAAGCATGTCAATTGAAAATTCTCCATCACAAATTGGAAATATTGAGGTTGTCAATAGGGCTAAAACACATGATATTGAAATCGCAAAAAAGCTTGCTTTAATTCTTTCACAAAAAAGAGCTACAACTCAGTCATCATGGATTGAAGTAGGATACTGTCTTCATAGTATAAATCCATCACTCTTATCAGCATGGATTGGTTTTAGTAAAAAATGGGAACTTTGGGTTGATAGTAAAGAATGTGAAAAACAATGGGAATGGTTTAATAAGAACAACAACAACAATTATACGATTGGGTCTCTCCATTATTGGGCTAAAAGTGATAATCCAGATGATTATAAAAAAATTATAAGAGACTCTTTGAGTGCCATAGTTCATTCTAGTGTTGGATCATCTGGTTCTCATGCTGATGTTGCAAATGTTATCTATCATTATTTCAAAGATTGTTTCGTATGTTCTAATATTAAGGATAGTTCATGGTACTATTTTAATGAGCGTAAGGGTGGTAAATGGGAAGAAACTGAGATGGGTCATGAACTTCGTAAGAGGTTATCAAATGATATTGTAGATGTTTACAATCACTATGGAAGCGTATACAAAAGTCGTGCCAATGATCTTTTACTTGAAGATGAAGATGCTGCTAAGCTTCAATCGGATAAACATACAAAATGCTTGGAAATTCAAATAAAGTTGAAAGATTCAGTTTATAAAGATAAAGTTATGAAAGAATGTAAAGAGAAATTTTATGATAAAGAATTTATAGAAAAGCTTAATGATAAGAAAAATCTGATTGGTTTTGAAAATGGTATTTATGACTTGACTAAAAGTGAATTTAAGTCTGGACTACCATCTGATTATGTTAGTCTTTCAACTGGTTACTCACTCCCCGTTGATATCAAAAACTTACCTGTAAAGCTTGATGAAATTACTGATCTTGTTAGTAGTATGGATGATTATGATGAACTAAATGATGCTCTAGAAGACTTTCTAGCAAAGGTTTTTCCAATTGAACGTGTTCGCGAATATACAATGCGTTTCCTTTCAAGTTGTTTGTCAGGAGATATTAGGGAAGAAAAGTTTTACTTTTGGACTGGTTCTGGTGGTAATGGTAAATCGAAGCTTATTGAGATGATTGACTTTGTCCTTGGCGATTATAGTCGTTCAATGGATGTTGCTTTCCTTACTACCAAACGTGGTAGTAGTTCATCTGCTTCTCCAGAACTTGAAAACATCAAAAATGCTCGTTTTGTCTATATGTCTGAACCTGAAAAAACAGACCTTATCTATGTTGGTAAGCTTAAGCAGATGACTGGTGGTGATAAAATGACCACTCGTGCTCTATTCAAGGGAACTACTCAATTCAAGCCTCAATTTAAGATTGTTCTTATGTGTAATGATCTTCCACAGCTAGGTGGTAATGATGGTGGTATTTGGCGTCGTATTGAGGTTGTTAAGTATCTTGCTAAGTTTACAGATAATATTCGTTCAGTAAATCATGATCGTCATCAATATTTAGCTGATAATCAACTTACAGCGAAGCTTGAGCAATGGAAGCTTGTATTTATCATTAAGCTTCTTCAAAAGTATGTCATATATGATAAGGAAGGGACTTGTCCACCACAGGAAGTCAAGGATGAAACTAAACAATACAAAACTAGTAATGACCTTATTGCTAATTGGGTGGATGATCGTATTATTGAATGTGAAGAATTTACAACATTTGATGACCTTTATGATGACTGGGAAAGTTATTGTGATGATGAAGGTATCCAACCAAGGCAAAGACCTGAGAAGAAGGAAATTAAGGGTGAACTTATGAAGATGCAAGATAAAACAGATTATGGGTGCGTTGTTGGAAAGAAAAAGTCTGATGGTGCTCCGAATGGAACTAAGCAGAAACCCAAGTTTAACTTTAAGGTAATTGATGATTAAAAAGATATAAAGATATATAGTTATATATCATTAGAATAAAAATGTTTTGTAGTGATTCTCAAGCAGGTCGTTCGCGAGTAAGCAAAGTTCGCGAAGGACTTAAAACAAATAAAACCCATGTTCAACATAAGAAAGATAGGAAGACCGGTCTAGATAAAGTTTTTTTACTTCAAAATGAACTTTTTAAAGAAGGTCTTGATTTAGATGAATACGTTGAATATCTTACAGATAAGATTAAAAAGAAAAGGTATTTTTATAATGGTCTAAATAGTGATAATATTGATGCCCTTAAGAAGAGATATTCAAAACTTATAGAAAAGGAACAATCGCGATATAACCAAGTTGGAGATGAAAAACTTCTTAATCGTAAGAGGAGGAAGCAATTTCGTGAAAAGAAACGTAATATGATTCGTGAAAAGAAAGAATCACTAATTAATGGACTCTATAAGAATATTAAGGGTTCTCAATCTGTTGGTATCCTTAGAAACACAGAATTCCTTAGTAGTGATCCAGATAATTTTAATAATACAAAACTAAATATGTTTACAGGAAGTAGGTATATTGAGACACAGGATAAGAAATGGGTTGAAATTTATACTAAGCTTTCTTCTCCATACAGCTATCATCTTTTTGATCTTCATTCAACAAGTGCTCTGAATGAGTATGTTTTTGAAAATTAGAGAAATGTTCTTCACATGTATTATAACCTAAGAGTAATGTTTCTTTGATAGATTCTGAGAAACGATCAAAATTAACACCACATCCATCAATAACTATTTGTATATGATTGATGTTTTGTTTTACGATCGGTGGAGAACCATAGATATTGTAAAGTGTGTTCATATATTGTGTTAAGTCTTTTATTTCATCTTTTTCACTAGTTTTTTTACTTGATATTTTATTTGATAAAATATCAATTCCTAAATAGTTCTTTCTATCAATAATTTTTTCATATGGAAAATTATTGTTTACACCGCCATCAATGTAAAGACACCCATTATATTCTATTGGTTCAAAAAGTATTGGTATACATGATGTCATACATACGGCATCTGTATATTTTAGATCAGGGGCATTATCTTTATTAAGATATTCATTACATTGTTTATTCATATTAACAACTCTAAAATGAAGATTAATACCAACTAAATCAGAAAATTCTTTAAGAGTTATATCGGGACTTAAATCTTTCCCTTTTAAAACAGCATTTATTATGTAAATGTAGTCTGTTATTTTTTTAAAACCATAATTATTAAAGAAATTTTGAATTTTTAAATCATCTATACCAGATAATTTAGCATAATCAAGCTTCTTGAATAATTCTATTGTAGATTCAATAGAAAACCCTATAAGTAATGGTGTTAAGTAAATTGAAGAACCAGACACAAAATACATATCTGTTATTCCTTCAAAGTTAGGCTTGACGATATTTTTTTCAAAACAATATTGTAAGCATCCTAGTATTGCGAGGCATTTCATAGCTCCTCCTGAAAAAAAGAGTGTATCTATTTTATCCATTATTTAGGAATAATATTATTTTTTTTTTATTTAACTTAATATCATTATGACTTCTTTAAACATAGACGAATTATATGAAACAATCGATGAAAAAAATACAAAGAGACTTCAAAAGTTTGATGGAATACTTAAAAACATTCATTATAGAATTAAATACTATGCGAAATTAGAAAGAACATTTTGTTTTTTTCAGATACCAGAATTTATTATAGGTGTACCACTTTACAATGTTTGTGATTTAAGGAATTATATAATAAATTCTTTAAAAAAGAATGGTTTTCATATAGTTTACATTGACCCTAACTGGTTGTATATCAGTTGGGCTAAAGAAGATAGATGTAAGGTTGAAAAGAAGACCAAGTCTAAAAAAGAAAAGAATTATAAATTGATAGATGAATACAAACCAAGTGGTCAATTTGTAAATGAAAATGAATTATCTTCTCTTAAAATGAAATCAAAACAATTATTTTAATAAGAACGTTTTCCTAGTTTATATATATAGTCTGTGAAAATAAGGAAAAATATACCAAGTAATCCAAACAAAAGGACATCATTAAAATTATCATTTATATTTGAAAACCCCTCTACACTTTGAATATTATTTACATAATTAGCACGATTACGCTGGTAATTTAAATAATCTTGATAATCTTTATCATTTAAAAGACGTCTATATTCAGCATTTGTATCATCATCGTCATATTCTTCTTTCTTAAGACTTTCAATTTTTTGAATCACCTTTTTTTTATTCTTTTTTTCCCTTTGTTGAATTTCTTTTTATATTTCTTCATCTTCAATATATCCACCTACACCTGGAGACATAGAATTAAAATTATTATCAAAATCTACTTCTGATTTATTATTTTCACGTTTCTTTTTCTTTTTTCCTTTATTCTGGGAAGTTGAACTTTTTATTTCTCCAAATGCCTCGTCTAAAAAGCACCCATTAGCAACCATTTACTATATTATATATTTTTTTTATAACATAATAATAAATGATAGAAAGCGTATTTGATAAAGTAAATTCCAATAAGTTTTTCATTGGATTTATGATGATAATATTAACGATAGGAGGAAGATTCATTATTAGTGAATTATCCGATGAACAAAAAGAAAAAATAGATACACCTATTTTTAGAAAAGTATTTATATTTTGTGCGTTTTTTATGGCAACGCGGGATATTGTTACCGCTACATTATTAACAATAGTATTTCTGATTTTCTTAGAAAGTATCAACTTTGATGGAAAAAATGAAGATGTTGAAGATGTTGAAGATGTAGGTAATTTAGGTTATCACATTAAATATTAAGGGTCATACCCGAAATATTACTTTTTCTATCTGTTTCACCGCTCATTAGTGATACGTTATCTAGATCAGGAATATCCTCTGGTTTAAGATTCATCTGATTGATTAAATCATCTAAACCGCTCGGTCCACCCATTTCTTCTCTTTGTGGAACTTGATGTTGTTGTCTAGGCGGTTCTCTTTGAACATTCATATTTCTCATAGGAGGTGGGTTGTATTCATTTTCATTTTCAGTTTTACCGATACTCCCTACAGCTGCCTTAGCAAATTGATTCATTAAATCAGGATTCTGTTTTAATATATCATCCATACCTGGAATTGAAGATTTAAACA
>Ga0206682_10002516_pt1 | contig 16507 bp, 6 predicted proteins | sample M240m12015metaG_FD_155444 | JGI IMG/M metagenome (GOLD analysis project Ga0206682, IMG submission 155444) | Ammonia-oxidizing marine archaeal communities from Monterey Bay, California, United States - M2 40m 12015 | ecosystem: Environmental > Aquatic > Marine > Intertidal zone | place: USA...
CCACTGCGAAATTGACATTAACGAGTGTGTTGAAACAACTCCAGCTTTTTCTTCGTTGTGCGATGAAGATAATACAGCTTCGTGCAACACTGATGGTGGTCCTGGGACTCGAAACTGCGTCTGCCTCGCGGGTTATACTGGAAATAATTGCGAAACAACAGGCAACTGCATTGCTTCTTCTGATCTGGGTAAAGACGGCTCCGATGGATCATTTTACTGCGTTAATGGTGGTACAGTCGGTGGCACAACAGGAGCTTGCACATGCACTGCGTGTGACACGGGTTACAGTGGATCCAGCTGCGAGGTAGCTGATGTGTGCACGGCGTCTAGTGATCCCTTGAAAACTGGTATAGATGGAATTTTTTACTGTATCAACGGTGGAACAGTTGGGAGCACGACTGGTGATTGCGTTTGTGGCCTCTGTGACTCAGGGTATTCTGGTGATCATTGCGAGGTTGCCGACGCGTGTATAGCGTCTACTGACGGAGCAAAAGACGGTTCTGATGGTGCTTTTTACTGTGTGAATGGTGGTAATATTCAAGGGACAACTGGATTGTGCAGTTGCATAGATTGTGATGCTGGATTTGGAGGAGTAAGCTGTGAGACAGAGAGTGTCTGTAGCGCTTCGTCTGATTTGGGAAAAGACGGTTCTGATGGATTATTGTACTGCATCAACGGCGGCACTATTGGAGGCGTCACCGGAGCTTGCACATGCACTGGGTGTAACTCTGGGTACAGTGGAACAAGTTGCGAGGTCGCAGACGCTTGCATCGCTTCTACCGACCCTGCAAAGGATGGTTCTGACAGCGAGTTCCACTGCATTAATAGTGGGACGGTAAGTGGAACGACGGGGGCATGCTTGTGCACTGCATGTGACTCTGGGTATTCGGGTGACCACTGCGAGGTTGCCGCGTCGTGCACAGCATCTGTTGATCCAGCGAAGGATGGGTCTGATGGCGATTTTCACTGCATTAATGGTGGTAATATTGGAGGTACAACTGGAGCGTGCACGTGCATTGATTGCAATGCCGGATTTAGCGGAAGTAGCTGTGAGGTTGCAGACGCTTGCACTGCTTCTCCAGATCTTGGTAAAGACGGCTCTGATGGCAGTTTTTATTGCATCAACGGCGGTACTGTCGGCGGTACCACAGGAGCGTGCACATGCATCTCGTGTGATGCAGGCTATAGTGGTACAAATTGCGAGGTCGCAGATGTATGCACGGCATCTCCTGACCCTACAAAGGATGGATCTGACGGCGAGTTCCACTGCATTAACGGGGGAACTGTTGCAGGGACCACAGGGGCATGCTTGTGCACTGCGTGTGACTCCGGGTATTCGGGTGACCATTGTGAGGTTGCCGACCTGTGCACAGCGTCTACTGACCCAGCGAAAGACGGGTCTGATGGTGTTTTTTACTGCATCAACGGTGGTGATATTGGGGGTACGAGCGGTGCGTGTACGTGCACAGATTGTGATGCTGGATTTGGAGGAGTAAGCTGTGAGACAGAGGGAGCCTGTGGAGCTTCGTCTGATTTAGGAAAAGATGGTTCTGATGGATTGTTCTACTGCATTAACGGCGGAACTGTTGCAGGCACAACAGGATCCTGCACATGCACCGCGTGTGACCCTGGATACAGTGGGGCGAGTTGTGAGGTCGCAGAAGCTTGTACGGTATCTACCGACCCTGTAAAGGACGGCTCTGATGGATCTTTTCACTGCATAAACGGAGGAACTGTTGGTGGAAGTACAGGGGGATGCTTGTGCACTGCGTGTGACGCAGGGTATTCTGGCGATCACTGCGAAGTAGCTGACATTTGCGTAGCGTCTGCAGCCCCTTTAAAAGATGGATCTGACGGCGAGTTCTACTGCATTAATGGTGGTAATATTGGAGGTACGACCGGTGCGTGCACGTGCATAGACTGTGACCCTGGTTTTAGCGGGAGTAGCTGTGAGGTTTCAGACGCTTGCACGGCTTCACCAGATTTTAGTAAAGACGGGTCTGATGGATTATTGTACTGCATCAATGGTGGGACTGTTGCAGGCACGACAGGAGCGTGCACATGCACTACGTGCGATGCAGGATATAGTGGAACAAACTGCGAGGTCGCAGACGCGTGTGTGATTTCTTCTGATCCTTTAAAAGATGGATCTGACGGCGAGTTCCACTGCATTAATGGGGGGACAGTAAGTGGAACGACAGGGTCATGCTTGTGCACTGCGTGTGACGCAGGGTATTCTGGTGATCATTGTGAGGTTGCAGAGTTGTGCACAGCGTCTGCTGACCCAGCAAAAGACGGTTCTGATGGTGCTTTTTACTGTGTAAATGGTGGTAATATTCAAGGGAAAACTGGATTTTGCACATGCATTGACTGTGATGCTGGATTTGGAGGAGTAAGCTGTGAGACAGAGAGTGTCTGTAGCGCTTCGTCTGATTTGGGAAAAGACGGTTCTGATGGATTATTGTACTGCATTAATGGCGGGACGATTGGGGGGGTCACGGGAGCTTGCACATGCACCGGGTGTAACCCTGGATACAGTGGAACAAGTTGCGAGATCCCTGATGCGTGTACAGCCTCTGTTGACCCGTTTAAAGACGGTACAGACAGTGAGTTTTATTGCATTAACGGAGGAACTGTTGGAGGCACAACTGACGATTGTCTGTGTGCCCTGTGTGATGCAGGGTATTCTGGTGATCATTGTGAGGCTGTCGACATGTGCACTGCGTCTACTGACGCAGCAAAAGACGGCTCTGATGGAGCATTTTACTGTGTAAATGGTGGTAACATAGGAGGCACGACTGGTGCGTGCACGTGTATAGACTGTGACCCTGGTTTTAGCGGGAGTAGCTGTGAGGTTGCAGAGGCTTGCACGGCTTCGCCAGATTTTAGTAAAGACGGGTCTGATGGATTATTGTACTGCATCAATGGTGGGACTGTTGCAGGCACGACCGGAGCGTGCACATGTAGCTTATGTGATGCAGGGTATAACGGAACAAACTGCGAGGTCGCAGACGCTTGCACCGCTTCTACCGACCCATTTAAGGATGGTTCTGACGGCGAGTTCCACTGCATTAACGGTGGAACTGTTGGGGGGACTACAGGTGCTTGTCTGTGTGCGTTGTGCGATGCTGGTTACAGTGGTGATCACTGTGAGGTTGCAGACTTGTGCACAGCATCTGCTGACCCTTTGAAAAATGGAACTGACGGCGAGTTCTATTGTATTAACGGGGGTGATATTGGAGGCAAAACTGGAGCGTGCACGTGCACAAATTGTGACGAGGGATTTAGTGGTCCGAGCTGCGAAGTTTTAGATGGGTGCACTGCATCGCCAGATTTTAGTAAAGATGGATCAGATGGTGATTTTTACTGTATAAATGGTGGCACTGTAGGTGGCACAACAGGAAATTGCACATGCACATCGTGTGACCTAGGATTTGGAGGATCACACTGCGAGACTCCAGGATTTTGCATTGCTTCAACAAACCCTTTTAAAGATGGCACAGACGGAGAATTCTACTGTATTAATGGTGGTACGATTGGGGGGACTTCTGGTTTTTGTCAGTGCGCTTTCTGTGACCCTGGATTTAGCGGTGATCACTGTGAGACTGCGAATGACTGCATCGCCTCGTCTGATCCTGCAAAAAATGGTACGGATGGTGATTTGTACTGCATCAATGGTGGAAATATTGGTGGGAAGACTGGTGCATGCACCTGCATTGACTGTGACGATGGCTACAGCGGCACCAGTTGTGAGATTGCAGACTTGTGTGTAGCCTCACCTGACTTCGGCAAGGATGGAAGCGATGGCGTGTTCCATTGCATGAACGGTGTTGTTGGTGGTGTAACTGGATCATGCAACTGCACTTGTGATCCAGGTTATAGTGGAGTAAACTGTGATATTGTTGAGTTGTGCACTGCTTCTTTAGACCCTCTCAAGGACGGCACAGATGCTGAATTTTACTGTGTCAACGGCACTGCTTTAGGCACTACTGGTCAGTGTTCTTGCTCTTGTGACCCTGGTTTTGAGGGAATTCATTGTGAAAACGACATCGACGAATGCGCATCTGATCCATGTATAAACGGAGGAAACTGTACGAATGGTGTCAATTCTTATTCTTGCACCTGCACGAATGGTTTTTCTGGCGCAGACTGTGACGAATGTGGTATCGGAATGGGATTTCTAAACGATTTTGGAACCCCTTCCTGCCAGGCTTGTGCTGTAGGCTCTGCAAATACAGGTGTTTCGCACACAGCATCCTGCGCACCGCTTGGGTGTGACTCAGGCTTTGGTTTTTCAACAGATACATTCCCGCTTCCAGCTGAATTTAATTTCACCTGGGATCCATTGAACACAAACACATCTTCTGGAAATTGTAAGCGATGCCCGTCTGGAACTCAGTCTCCACAGGGCGATGGGCAGTGTGTTTTATGTCCAGCAGGGTTCGAGGGATTAGACTGTCTTGTGGAAACTGACGAATGCACTACAACGACGCCAACGTTTCCAGATCTCTGCGATTCGAACGGCACTGAATCATGCAACAATGACGGAGGGGTAAACACAAGAGAGTGCGAGTGCAAAGCAGGTTACAAGGGCGAGCGGTGTGAAATCGATATTGACGAATGCTTGACAACAACAGCAGAATTTCCGCATCTCTGCAACCTTGTAGGCACGAGCTCTTGTAACACAGACGATGGCGCAGCGACTCGAAACTGTGTGTGCAAACCAGGATTTAGTGGAGATTTTTGCGAGGTTGAAGTAGACGAGTGTGTTAACACAACTGCAATCTTCACAGAGCTATGTCACCCTTTTGGGACTTTTCTGTGCACGGAAGGTGTCAACAGGCGCACGTGTACATGTCGTGCTGGTTACATCGGAGACCGTTGCGAAATCGATATCAATGAGTGCAATACTACAACTTCTGAATTTCCAGAGCTTTGCGATGCAACAGGAACAGCTTCTTGTCACACTGATATAGGCCCAAACACTAGATACTGTACTTGTAATGTTGGATTCCGTGGAGAGTTATGCGACGAAGACATCAACGAATGCTTTGAGACGACGCCGGATTTTCCATACATGTGCGTTCTCGTAAATACACTTTCTTGTAATACAGACGGAGGCCCAAACACAAGAGAATGTGTATGCAAGCCTGGCTACGAAGGTGACTTCTGCGAAACAATTTCTAATGACCCATGCAGCCTCTGCAACTTATCGGGTACAGCGAACTGCGTTACTGAGTGCGAATGCAAACCCGACTTCTCGGGTGATTACTGCGAGACTTATGTGCCACCACCGTTTGTAGCAGCTGCATGCAGCCCCAACCCATGCAAAAACGGCGGGAAGTGCTCAGGTTCAAATACATCATTTACGTGCACGTGTTCAGCAGGGTTTTTAGGCGAAGATTGCAGTGAAGAAAAACCTGCTGATAGCAAACCTTCTTCAGGTGGAGAAATTTCAGTTCTGTTTGCTATACAAATGATAATTCTTGCCTTATTTGTTATAATTGGGATTGTAGAAAAAGTAAGTGCGGCACCATACACTGATAAAAATCTATTTGAAGATAGATATAGCAGATATGATCTATTAAAAAAAGTATAAAGTTAATAAAATATTCTTGAAATGTTATGTAGTGTTTTAATTATGAGTTGTTTTCTCCTTGCAAATGCGACTGATGGGGAAGAAGAAAAAGAGAATTCACTAGAAGTTGTTTGGGCGTTTATGTTAATAGTCCAAATTGTGATACTTGTATTTTATGTAAACAATGTAATTGGTGTGAAACAACAAATGCCTGAACCAGAAGTTGAACGAGAAGTTTTAGAGTATAAAGACAATATGTATAATAAAAGATATAAATATTAGACACAAAATTGTCTTAAGCAACAGCCTAACTCTGTGTAAATGTTTGAGTCTGTCACACTATCACAAACAGCATCAAAATCTGCCCTTGTATCGTACTGACAGCAATTTGTAATATTTGTGAAGTTAAGTGCACCTGGAGAATATCCTCCGTAAGAGTTACAGTCAATTTCTGCACATTTTGTAGGCGTAAACTCTTCTTCGCAGAAATCTCCCCGATATCCTTCATTGCAGAGACATCTAAAAGACAATCCATCCTGAGCACATGCCCCATTTGTTCCACAAGTCCCAACAAGAACACTTCCGTCCTGTTCAGTCACGTCTGGCATGCATATAGGAGCCTGAGAGCCTATGAGAATGATAAATCCATTGCAGGTATATAAGTCATTGCGCTGTGTCGTCGTTGTTATACCCCATTGGCTTCCGTCCCAGCACTGCATTTCAAAAAATGTGTTATTGATCGAAAATTGTTTCGTTACAAGAGTGTTAGCTTTTGCAACAATAGAATATGCTCCTGGCGGTGTATGGAGAAAGACAAGCTCTTCGACTCCCTTGTAATTAAAAGAAGCACAGCTACTATCTACACAGGAAATGTTAGAAAGCGTAGGAGCTGCTGCCAACAGAGTAGCTTTTCCAAGCACTTCAGCAATTATTTGTTGCTGAACTGTAAGGCGATCTATCTCTACTAGGTGCTCGCGTACTACCTGATCAGTCGTTTGACCTTGTTGTACAAACCCTGTAACAATATCTGACAAGTACTCTGTGAGTTGAGCTTGAAATTCTATTACATTCGAATCATTTGGATTTAGCGGTGCGAAGAGGTCCACAACGTCTTGTTTGAGATTGGTATTTGAGCTATCGTCAGCAATTGGTGTCTTACCACAGGATCTACCCACAAAGCCAGTTTTACACACACAAATTGCATTTGAGCACTCTGCTGTATTCCCCTGGTTACAAGTTACGTCGCCACACACCCCCGAGTATGTGCACGTGGTGTTCGGGCCTTCTGGGTTTTCATACTCGGGTGCAACAAAACCTGCTGGGCATGGCTTACAGACATTATTTTCTACATACTCGTTAAGCTGACACCCCTGTACACACAGGGTGTTTGGTCCACTCGAGTCATCTCCAGGAAGGTTTCTGAACCCCAGGGGACATGCCTGACAGACGTTGTTAAGCACAAAAAAGTCTTCCCCACACAAAATCGGAGCACACTGCGTGTCAACGCCAGATGAGTCGTCTCCAGCCGGGTTCGCTGTCCCCGGTGCACACGGTGTGCATGTGTTTCCAAGGACATATTCGTCTGCATTGCACAGCACGGGGTCACAGGTAGTGTCTGCTCCGTCACGAGGGTCCCCCGCTTCGTTTGTAGTCCCGGCTGGACATGGGAAGCAGATGCTGTTGACCACCCTTTCGTTTTCAAAGCATTCAATACCATCACAAAAAGTGTTGGGCCCAGAAGCGTCGTCACTTCCATTCACGTTCAAACTCCCAGGAGGGCAGGGCACGCAGGTGTGGTTCACTACACGCTCATTAATTCCACAGAGGATTGGAGTGCAGGTGTTGTTATCCGCTGGAGATTCAAACCCTGCAAGACATGGCTCGCAATTGGCGTTATCTACTGTTCCGTCGAGGGTATGGTCGAAGCTACTGCCTAAACCACGATCTATACCACATATTTGCTCGACACAGGGAGCATCATGGTCAGTTTGGTCAGTTGTCGTTGTACCATCGCATGCTACGCACTGCATACTACCAAGCAGAGACGCGCCAGATCCTGCAGGGCAGAAATCACAAAAAGAACCTGTAAATCCTCTTTCACACGTACAGGTACAAGATCCTGTGACTCCACCAACGACACCGTGGCGGCAATAGTAGTTGCCATCCATCCCGTAATCTGTCTCTATAAGGGTGGCATTGCAAGGCAGAAAGATATCACAGACAGGGTTCGTTCCAGCTAAGGATCCATAACCTGCTGCACAAGGCTCACAGTTAGAATTTGATTCTGAAGAGTTTAGATTGTGATCGAAATCTGTCGTGTTGACTACCCTTTCATTTGCATCGCAGAACTGAGTGACGCACACACCTGAACCTTCGGGCGAAGCTTGAACGCCATCACACGCAACGCAGTTGCTTAAATCAGTATTATTCAAGTTAAATGAAAACCCGTCTGAGATAACCCCCTGCCCTGCAGGACACGAATGATCCACACAGGGAGCATCGTGAGTATACAAGCCGTTAGCTTGGAAGTTTTCGCAAGCGACACAGCTGCCGTTGTCAAACCCAAACCCTGGCGCACATTCCGAACATCTCAACCCGGTAAACCCATTGTTACAATCGCACCCACAGCTCCCATAGAGGCCTACAACATTCCCATATAGGCACGAGTGGTTGCCAGCAGTGATAGAGTCACCCCATGGTACTTGGGTACAATTTTTCAGATCGCAGTTGACTCCATCGCCGACGTAACCCTCGTTGCACGCGCACTCAAAGCTTCCAATTGTGTTGCTACACTGCGCATTCGCATTACAATTATCTACTGCCCTATTAACATTTGTATTTGTGCATTCGTCAGTGTCTTGTCCACAGAAACCTCCAAAAAACTGCAGCAAACCGCTTTCGTCTTTAGGGCAGTCGCAACCGCACGAACCAGTGACACCGGTTGCATTCGCGCCGTTTTCACAATCGATGTACTGAGGCTCAAGTACACTCGAATTAACTTCGCACTGCACTGGCTCACAATGGGTTCCGTTGCCAGAAAACCCAGCATCGCACGCGCATTCAAAGCTCCCAACTGTATTTGAACAAGTAGCGTTCAGATCACAGTTGTGATATGCCCAAAGTGTACTTGATGAAGTATATGCGCATTCATCTGTGTCTTGACCACAGAGGCTCCCATAAAACTTTAGCAAACCGTTTTCATCTCTTGGACATTCGCAACCACAGTTCCCGAACACCCCAGTTGCATTTGCACCATTTTGGCAATCAATATGTTGTGGCTCAGTAAGTGCAGAATTGACCTCGCATGGTGCTGGCTCACATTGAGTTCCGTTTCCGACATATCCTGGGTCGCAAGTGCAGTTGAAACCTCCATATGTATTTACACACGTTGCGTCTGCGTGACAGTCGTGAGATGCCCTATTTGGATTAATATTCGTGCACTCATCAACGTCGTTACCACAGCGGGCGCCAAAATAAAATTGTAACCCATGCTCGTCTTTCGGACAGTCGCATGCACAAGATCCAACTAAACCCGTTGCAACTGCAAAATTTGCACAGTCCCAATGGTTAGGTTCCGTGAGCGTTCGGTTTGTGACGCAATAATGAGGCTCACAAGCGAAGCCGTCTCCAATATATCCTTCGTTACAACTGCAGTTGAAACCACCCACTGTGTTCGAACAAGTTGCATTTCCGTCACACGTGTGTGAAGCTCTGAGTGGATCTGTATTTGTGCACTCGTCGACATCGTTGCCACAAATGCCTCCAAAAAATATTTTTAGACCATTAGAATCTTCTGCACAATCACATCCACAATTACCAGCAAATCCACTCGCGTTCGCCCCATTCAAGCAGTTTCTGTGATGAGGTTCCGTAGGGTTAGAATTTGCTTCACAAGGTTTTTCGCCGCATGTAAACCCATCTCCAAAAAAACCAGCGTTGCAAGTGCAATTGTATCCACCCACAGTGTTAGCGCACGTAGCGTCTGAATCACAAATGTCTGTGCCGAGCGCGCACTCGTCTTCGTCTAAACATGAAGTCGCAAATGGATCGCTTGAAAAATATCCAACCGCACATGCCTCACAATTACTTACACTGTTGTAGGGCAAAGTAGCGTCAACCCCACTTGTTTTTAGTACATAATCAGCCGGGCACTCAGAATTTTGGCATGTAGAATCCGGGTTAGGGTTAGTTTTTCCAGATTCACAAGCCGTACAAATTTGACTCCCAGGCGCTGGGTTCTGTAATTCAAGCCCAGCCGGGCAAATGCAAACAGGATTTCCATTAGAATCACTTCCCGACGTAAAAAAGAACATTTTGCACAGGCACAGATGATCACCGTTAATATTAACACATTCGTGATAATCTTCGCAATCGTCTGTCTCGAGACTGCACTCGTTGGCGTCTGAGCACGTCAAACCGTCCCCATTCCAGCCTGAGTTACACGCGCAAGTGAAGCTACCATCGATATTTGTGCACGCGGCATTTGGATCACAGTTGTCTGTCCCAAGAGTGCACTCGTCGACGTCTGAGCACGTCAAACCGTCCCCATTCCAGCCTGAGTTACACGCGCAAGTGAAGCTACCATCGATATTTGTGCACGCGGCGTTTGAATCACAATTGTCTGTCCCGAGAGTGCACTCGTCGACGTCTGAGCACGTCAAACCGTCCCCATTCCAGCCTGAGTTACACGCACAAGTGAAGCTACCATCGATATTTGTGCACGCGGCGTTTGAATCACAATTGTCTGTCCCGAGAGTGCACTCGTCGACGTCTGAGCACGTCAAACCGTCCCCAGTCCAGCCTGAGTTACACGCACAAGTGAAGCTACCCACAATGTTTGTGCACGCGGCGTTTGAATCGCAATTCTCGGAGGCGCGCCCCACATTCGAATTTGTACATTCGTCAACGTCGTTTTGGCACGTTCCTCCGTAAAATTGCAACAATCCGCTCTCATCCCTTGGGCAGTCACATGTGCACGAACCAGACAAACCAGTCGCATTGCCTCCGTTTTTACAGTCGATCTCCCAGATTTCTGTAGGGGTTTCACTGTTTACACACTGTACAGGTGTGCAGGTGACACCATCGCCCGTATATCCAGTGTTACAAGTGCACGTGAAACCACCAACAGTGTTGGTACACTGTGCATTCACGTCGCAGTTTTCGGAAGCGCGAGCCACATTTGTATTTGTACACTCATCAACATCGTTTTGGCAAGTTCCCCCGTAAAATTCCAAAAGCCCGTTTTCATCAACAGCACAATCGCACGCGCACGACCCTGCCAGACCAGTCGCATTGCCTCCGTTTTTACAATCAATTTGATATATTTCTGTAGGGTTTGCGCTGTTTTCACACGGAACAGGCGTACACGTGACACCATCACCTGAATAACCAGCATTACAAGTGCAGTTGAAACCTCCAAAAAAGTTCTGGCACGCAGCGTTGGCGTCACAATTGTCTGATGCGTAGAATCCAAATGTATTCGTGCATTCGTCAACATCGTTTTCACACAATGTTCCGGTCGTCTGAAATAAAGTACCATCTTTAGGACATGCGCACGCGCAGTTGCTCCCAGAAACAGCAGCTGCTCCAGATACGCAGCCTAATTCAGAAGTAACACACTGATCGCAGTTGTCTCCACTAAATCCGTTGGTACAATTACACCCGCAGTCGCCCCGAAAACCTGTAGCGTCTCCGTTGAGACAGTACATACGCCCAAAAAAGTTAGTCCCGTCGTCAGACGGATTTGATGTTGTCTGACACGAACAACCGAAACCTCCATTTGTATTGACACACAACGCCTGCGTAGCACAGCCGTTCGTGGCATGATCAAGATTCGTGTTTGTACACTCATTGACGTCAGTTTCGCACGAATCGCCATAATAAATCTGTTTATTAGCACCATTTAATGGACACTGGCATGAGCAGTCACCAGTCGTGCCTGCAGCCACGCCATTCGTGCACGATATGTGCCACGGTTCAGTAGGATTTGAATCTAATACACACTGTTTCGGTGTGCAAGTCACTCCGTCACCGTCGAAGCCATTATCACACTCGCAAATGAAGCTTCCGGGTGTATTTGTGCAAGTAGCGTTTGCATGACAGTCATGCACAGCTCTTTCAATATTAACATTAGTACACTCATCAGTATCCGTCCCGCATTTTCCTCCGAAATATTGCTTCAATCCAAATGCGTCTACGGGACAATCACACGCACAAGAGCCCGCGACACCAGATGCATTTCCGTTAAAACACTCCCTGTGCCAGGTCTCTGTGGCAGGGAATTGAATTTCACAGTCAAACGGCGTGCACGTGCAACCAGATAGAGTAGAACCTGTCACAGTTCCATCGGGACAATAGTAATCGCCGGACGCACGATCTGGGGTGTCGTCGTTCGTGTCGGATGTTGCTTGGCATGTCACATCACTTGCGGCAAAACATATTTTAAAACCCGTGTCAACTTGTGACCCATCGCTTTTCCATTCAATGACCTGACCGACAGATAGACTCACGGCTCCTGACGTTAGAGTATTTCCTGTGTAGCAGTATCTTGTACTAGCAATGGTGACATAGTCGTACAAGCATGAGCCGCTCTGCAGTTCTGTTTTGAACCCGCGAACGTTTAAAGATCCAGCGTAGTTTGCTGTAATGGAACAAGTTGTGGAAGTAGTGTAGTCTGAAGGATAATTGTCGCTAGTCACACATATTTGCGGATCTGAAGTTCCACTGTCAGCGTGAATCTCGCAAGGCCCAGACGTCACGGTAAAATAATCATCTGGGTATGTAAGTATGTTGTGGTTATTGGTCTGTGCATTTACTGATACAAACAGCAGAAGAAAGAAAATAACCATTTTTTATATTTCTAAAAGGTCTTTATACTATGAATTTAAATCGATGTTGTCTGGATAGTAAGTCTTTTAAAAAGCCAATCTTCGACTCTAAATATTATTCCCCGAAAAATCCGTTGCCCAACGCGTTCGGCAACTTGCGTGATTGTAAAATCGATGTCTCGCTCGCAAGTGTATGCAATCTGCTTCAGATAACGCTCAAACTGCACCTCTATCAAGAAAAGATCACCTGGGAAGAAACATATGTTTTCACCTTCATATATCAACTGCGCTTCCCACCGTCCTCTCTTTATGCTCCACTTCTTCGTCGAATTTAACTTCGTCAACCTCATCCAGTTCTGCATCGTAAATTTTACTTTCACCTGACGACGGTAAAGCACCGTACTTTCGATCCTTTCGTATAGGTAACTCCAGGTTTGAAAATTTCCGTGAATCTTTGAACAGATTGTGAAGATATTTCCGCGAAAAAAAGAGAAAAATGACAATTACGCAAAACGAAATTGTTACGTAAGCGAAGAAAAAATTAATTTCCGTTTGCTGCAAACTCGAGAGGTTGCTCGTGTGATTCAAGCTTTGAAAGCTTGGAGAAGTGCTACTTGGGCTCGGGAAGACACTGGGGCTCGGGGAGCGAAACGCAGGGCTTGGAGTAGGGCTTGGAGCAGGGCTTGGGAAGACACTGGCGCTGCTTGGACTTGGATCAGGGCTTGGAGAAGCGCTGCTTGGGCTCGGGAAGACACTTTTAGCAGGGCTCGGGAAGACACTGGGACTGCTTGGGCTCGGGAAGACACTTGGGCTGCTTGGGCTCGGGAAGACACTTGGGCTGCTTGCGCTTGGAGCAGAAAAATTAGAGAAATTTGAGAGATTCATTTTTCTTTAAAAAAAAAGGCAAAGATAAGTACACCACAAAATTCAACAAAAAGCACCCAAAACGACACCCGCCTGCAAAAAGCTTAACGGATATGTAGAGGCTACTAGTAGACCTAAGTAGGGGTTAACCCACGCGCAGCTCAATATAAAATCGAATCCATGGCAAGGGGGGATAAGCCAGAGTAAAATATTAGGATTTTTGGGACTTAGGACACTCAGGTGTTTCATCACATGGTGTGGGCGGAAAACAAAATGCGCTACCCAGCCTGAGATGAGTAGGGAACGGTAGGCGCGGTTGATTTTTTCGTGGGTTGTTAGCTTTCGGTACTTGGCGTTGAATCTTACGTTGTAACCGTGAAAAAGAAAGATTTGAAATGCAAAAGCGGAACATAATGGTAGCATCTATAAAAAGAAACACTTGTTTTTATAATATCATGATCAAGTTTTTTAGTGGATTTGCGCTCGGGTATATTTGCGCCAAAAAACCTCCCACCTCAGCTGACATTCAGACATTTGGTGCGGATCTACAGCGCTTCTTCTCAGAGCTCGCGAAATTCGGAAGTGACGTTTCTAAATAGCTGCCACTTTTCTGCAAACCCCTCAAGTATCGTACTGTTAAAGGGCATCTCAAATTGGTCATACTGTAAGTAGATTTGAATTGCAAATACAATTAGAGCTGTCTCGAGTAATTTCAAGAAGCAAACTCCCACTTGGGTGCAGTAGATCCACTGGATATGCACTAGAATTAAAATAAATAAAAATAACGCAGTGTACATTATTGAACAACTACTATCTTAAATATGTATTAGTATTTTCGTCTCCACTGCCTGGATTAAATAGGCAGAGGCGGTACCATCTTTGCGTCTATCAATTGCGCTTGTACAACAACTGGCACGACTACAGTCGCACGTTCTGCTTTGCGTCCAGGCTGAGCAAGTTCAGCAGAAAGATATAAATAAAATACTAACTAAATGAAAAATCCGACATGCAGAAAAATTTACTATTTAATTATACTTGCTTTCTCTAAAATGCAAGCACCTCCTCGATTTTACGCGATCGGCGATCTATTTGTCCGAATTAACCGAAAAGAGATGGAAAGAATTAAAAAATATGATTTGCTCCCCTCGGGGGTTGTGATTCAAACGCTAAGCACAATTGTCGATTTTAAACTAAACAGAAAAAAAAATGTTTGGGTGTATAAGCTTGAACACCGAGAACACGTTGGGTGGGGCAAACAAGACTTCTTCCAGCTTATAGATATGGGTAATGGTGATGTAATGGACGAGAATAGAAACGAATGGAGTTTAATATTAAAAAGTCGGAAAGCACCAAAATACGAACGAAAATACGAAACGGAAAAAGAGGTTGAGTTTTTCAGGGGATCTTCAACACATCTCGGACAGCCGGCTTTGTACTAAATTACGGTGGAGTTTTGGACTATATATATTTTTAAAAAAAAAGCAATGTACACTATTGAACAACCACTATCTTAAATATGTATTAGTATTTTCGTCTCCACTGCCTGGATTAAATAGGCAGAGGCGGTACCGTTTTTGCGTCTATCAATTGCGCTTGTACAACAACTGGCACGACTACAGTCGCACGATGAAAAGGCTTTCGGAGTTCTGCTGTAATACATATAATACAGCAGATGAACAACAGCAATAAAATGGGAAATGTCGAGCAAATGACAATGATGACTGTATTTGGCGGTTTTGATGTTTTTGTAGAATTCATTTTTTAAGACCACTCATCTTTCTGCAAAAATAAGTCCAAGGTAAATACACCATTTAAATTGGGTAGGAATTCACATCCGTCTGCAGAAATCCGTTGTCGAACCCCTCTTTATAAGGATTCTTGCTTAGAAAATTATAGACGACGTTTACCTGGTAGAAAATGATCTCCCCCATACTTTGAAAACGCTCCGGAATGTTGAGAAGTTTCGGGATGATGTTCAAGACGTGGTTATGGCGGTGCAGCGCCAGTCCGTGAAGCGTGCTCATCCAGTAGTAGTGCGATTTTATCACCGAGACAATTGCTTTGGCGTCTTGCATCTGTTTTTTTTCTGCTGGGGAAGGCACTGAAAAAATAAAAAAAAAGTTAGATTTTTTTCACGCAGGAAAAATTCAACCTAAAAAAATACTTACTTTTGTAGTGCACAAGGATATAGTGAACACGCTAGGAGGAGCTAATTGAAAGTCACTCGTAGTTTAGTGTAGCTATTTTTTTGTCTAGTAAAAAAAAATTATTCTCTTTTACGTTTTTTTGTATTTTTATTACATTCTGCAATTTGTTCAGGAGTTGCAAAAGAGAATGTGTAGCCCTTATGGCTTTTTTTGCTTACCATTACAACATAAGGAGATGGCTCCGTTATAAAACTTTTTGTCAGGAGTAGATAGATTTCGCCCAGCCGCATGTGAACCCTTGTGCAGCTGCTGTTCACCCGCAGGAGACACCGAGAAGATTGCACGCTTGTGGGTAGACTTTCCTACTCGGGGCACATCCCCGATGCGAGGCACGCGGTGCGTGCCGACCCAAATAATCTGAGGAGGATGATTTTCCTCGGTGAAAAACCAGAGAAATCCACCCGCCGTTTTTTGCTTCTTATTACAGCACTTGGAGATGTGTGCGTTATATACCCCCGTCTGTTTTTCTGCTTCACGTACAGACGCGTAAGAGTCAAATTTCACGAGTTGCGTGCCGTCAGCGTACTCTTGTTTGATTAGGCAGGAAGTTACGGGTCTCTTCTCATGCGCCGCGCTCATTTTAGCCTTTACCTCTGCCGTGTGGGTCTTGCCCATCTGTGCCACACTCATTTTCGCCTTTGTCTCTGCCGTGTGCTTGGCTGGTCCCTTGTTCCGGTTGCCGCCTTCGTTGCAGTTATATCCGTTCTTGAAAGAGTCGTAAAATCGAATGAAATGCTTTTCGCGCTCGTCGAGCAGCTGCTGATCCCACTCGGAATATTTTTCAAGAATAATAATTCGCATGTTTTCCCATCCGTGTTTGTGAATCGCGAAACTAATCGCACATACTTTATCGTGTTCGCCCGCTTTCCATTTTTCATGATTAATCCGTGCATTTTTGCCATTTGATTTGTGACTGTGCATCCGGTTCCCAAACTCTACTGTTTGACCCACGTAGGGCTTCAGTAATGGTGAGAAAATGAGATATGTGCATGCCCCAGTGTACTCAGGTTGTGTATACGCCACCATCAGTG
>Ga0206682_10002518_pt1 | contig 16490 bp, 15 predicted proteins | sample M240m12015metaG_FD_155444 | JGI IMG/M metagenome (GOLD analysis project Ga0206682, IMG submission 155444) | Ammonia-oxidizing marine archaeal communities from Monterey Bay, California, United States - M2 40m 12015 | ecosystem: Environmental > Aquatic > Marine > Intertidal zone | place: USA...
ACGCCGCCGTCGTCGCGCCGCACCACGTGTTCGTCGCGTTCCCGATCCCGCACGCCGTCGCCGTCGTCGGCGTCGTCGTGTCGCAGTCGGCCGTGCACGCGTACGTTCGCGACGCCGGGACGTTCGCGACGACGGGCGTGACCGCGAGCGCGAGCGCGCAGAGCGCGCGCAGGACGATCGCGCGCGCGACGCGCATCGCGAGGACCGCCGACGAATGACGGTCGGTCGCCGACGAATGACGGTCGGTCGCGTGTCTTCCGCCGCAGCCGGCGTCGCGCGCGTCTCGATGGCGTCCGTCTCGACGACGCGCGCGGTGTCGACGACGCGCGCGCGCGCGGGACGGCGTCGCGCGACGCGCGGCGCGCGCGCGACGGCGGACGACGACGGACGCGACGACGACGCGCGACGCGTCGGACGACGCGCGGCGACGATGGGCGCGAGCGCGACGGTCGCGGCGCTGGCGGTGACGGCGACGCCGGCGTCGGCGCGCGCGGTGGGAACGATGTGCGGGTACTTTGATGAATTCAGCGCCGGGCTGGCGCCGGCGTACGCGTTCAGCACGCCGTGGAGCGAGGGCCTGGTCGCGGACGCGACGTGGGTTCGCGGCGTCGGTGATTATAAAAAGGCGAAGAAGGAAGCGAACGCGCCGGTTTTAGCCGTCAGCGACGGGCCGGGGGTGTCGCACGCGTACATGAGCGCGCTCGAAACGCTGAGCGGCGAGGTCGGCGGCGCGCGGGAAGTTTTCCTCTACGACCAAAGAGGCTGCGGCAAGTCAAAGTCGGCGACGGACGGCGAGGTTTACGATTTGGATTTATACCTGAACGAGTTGCGAACGGTGGTGAGAGAGTTGCGATTGGTCGAAGAGGGCGGTGCGCACGTGCTGGCGCACGGGTATTGGGGCGCTCGTCTCGCCACGGCGATGGCGCTCGAGCGACCGAATTTCGCGAAGACGCTGACGCTCGTGTCGCCGACGGCGTCGCGCGCGACGGAGGTCCGCGACTGGCGTCGAGCGCTGGACGACATATCGCCGGAATCGCGAAACGTGATTCTGGCGTATGAGGCTGATTTGGACGACTCGAAGCGCGACGCGTACGACGCCGGCATGCGCGAGTTTAGCTCGCGCTTCGTCTCCACGCGAGGCGCGGCGGGCGCGTGCTTTGACGTCGCGCTCGCACCGCGCACGAGTGATGCGCAACGGCTCGCGATCACGGGTGGTCGTTACTTCACGGCATCCGGTTCGCTCGCGTCTGACTCGATTCAACTCGATGACTTGGGCTCGCGTCTCGGCGCCAACGGCGTACGAGCCGTGCGCGTCGTCCGAGGGGCGAACGACGCGGTTTCGGAATCGAGCGCGAAGGAAATCGTGAATGCGATCAACGCGAACGATGGCGAACCGTTTTGCGCGTACGACGAAGTCTCGAACGCGGGATCGTGCGTCTTTCTCGATCGTGGCGATTACTTTTACGAATCTTTGAACGTCTGCGTCGAGCTCGCCGAAGACGAAAGCGGAGGCGCTCGACGCTTGTAAACTATGGGATTGATGTAGCGACGCACGCCGCGGTCGGTGCGCTGGAGCTTCGACTCACTCTAACGCTCTAAATCGACTCGCGTCGCGCGCGCGCGCGCTCGTTCGGACGCGCGAGATTCAGCGCCGCCGCGTCTCGGTCTCGCGCGCGGGTCCCGTTCAACCAGCCGGTTCGCCATCGTCGTCACGCGCGCGCGCGCACCGCGCGTCATGACGCCCGAGCGATGCGAGAGAGAGTTGCACGACATGGCGACTCGCACGTCGCCCATCGTGCGATTCATGCTGCAGAAGCTCGCCGAGGCTGGGTGCGCGATCGACGCGAGATTTTTCAGCGTGGAGACGTGCGACAAGAGCGTCGTCGGAGGGTTTCGACCGCCCGATGGGGTGGTGATGTGCCACAATCAGATACACGATCGAACGACGATGGAAAACATGCTGGCGCACGAGCTGATACACGCGTACGATCAGTGCCGGGGAGGGAAAAAGATGAACTGGCTCGACGTGCGACAGCACGCGTGCTCGGAGGTGCGCGCGGCGAATTTGAGCGGGGATTGTCACTGGATGAACGAGCTCATGCGAGGACGGGTGTTCTTTGACTTGAAGAAACATCATCAAAAGTGCGTGCGACGGCGCGCGGAGCTCTCGGTGGCGATGAACCCGAATTGTACGAGCGACGCGCACGCGAAACAAGTCGTCGACGAGGTCTTCGAGCGATGCTTCAAAGATACGGCGCCGTACGACGACATCCCGTGACGCGTTCGCGATGAACGCACCACACTAGCTTAGCCGCACCGATGTATTATGTATAGTTGCCTTTGAAAGTTCTTTTCGCGCGCGCGCGTCGTCTCCCCGAGGCAATCGGATCCGCGCCGCGCGAAAACGACGGAAGAAGATTTTGGATGTATTGACACACACACTACTCTACGAGTGTACGGGACGTGAATTTTACGGGGTGATGCTGGGTATTAAATCCCCTTCGCGCGTAGAATCGCCCTGCCGATCTGGATCGATTATTTAAGCAACTCTTGACCGAAGAGGACGACGAATTTGCCAAAGCGTCCGACGACGTCGATGGTCCCGCCGACGGTGGGCAACTCCAAGCGAACCGGGGTTTCCTTCGAGGCCGTGCCTTCGAAGAAAGAACCCTCGCTCGTGCGCGGAGGCAAACCAGGGCCGAACGCCGGGTGTTCGAGCAACGCCGCCAAAAGCTGCGTCCCTCGCAGCGCGTTGGTGAGAGGCATGTGTCCCGGCGCGGCGTCCGCTCGCCATTGAAATTCTTGCGGAAACTTGCGATAGTCTCCATTTTCCCCAGTCGTCCAGTCAATCTTCTTGAAGAACTTCGCCCACTGCTTCTTTTGAGAGATCCAAATCTTTCTTTGCACGCTGAATCCAAATCTGTTGTTACTGTAAAACTTCCACAACTCGTCGATTGTTCGCAAATCCGTCGCCGGCATGTTATCCACCTCGGTGAAGTACACCCACTCGCGATCCTCCGCATCTTCGCCCGCCAGCACGCACATCAACCGGCGGTGCTCGTCGTCCGCCTTTTCCCACTCACCGGCTTCGAGCAAGGCCTTGAACGGGGCGTAGTCAACCCCCATCTGTCGTCGAAGCGTTTCGTCTTCGTCAGTCTCGCGCGAGTGGATAGGGTCTCTCTCTCGCGCGCGCGATCTCCGCGCTTCCCGCGCGCGTTTTCGCGCGTCGCGCGACTTTACGACCGCGCGCGGTCGTGCGAAGCACCACCGCGTCGTCGCGCGCGTCGTCGCGCGCGCGCGTCGCTTCACGCGCGCGTCGAGCGCGTCGCGAACGACGCACCTCGGAATCGAGCGCCGGTGGCGCCGGACCTTCGGAGGCTTCTCCGGACGACGTCGCGCTGGATTCGCCCGTGCCGACCGCGCGGAGGGGGTGGGCGACTCTGGATCTATGCGTTTTCGCGACGCGCGCGACGGGGGCGTGCGCGACGCATCGACCGTTCGCGACGGCGGAGGCCAACATGACGATCGAGTCGCGTTGTGCGGGACAACGCCACAGGGGTTTGGGCGGAACGCGCAGATATTTTCGACGCGCGCGGCGGCTTCGACGGCGCGGGCGAGCGCGAAAGGTGAGATCGATCACAAAAACACCTCGGGACGACTGACGTCGTCGAAGGCGTGGTAGGCGTCGTACACGATCTCGTAACGGGAGAACGTGGGGTGATCGCGCACGCGGCCGTTTCGCAACAGAAACAACACGTGCGACGTGGCGACGAGGCAAAAGACGCCGAACACCCAATCGAGATTTTGGAGGGCGAAATAGGCGGTGATGGAGAAATGACCGGTCAGGCTGAGGTAGATGTACGCGATCGAGCACGCGTAACTGGTGACGACGACGACCCACGCCGCGGTTTCCACGCGCACGCGGCGCGTGAGGAGCAACGCGCACGCCAAGACGCGACTACCGTCCATGGGGTAACACGGAAGAAAGTGCCACACTAAGAGCGCAAAGTTCAGAAACGCCAAGTACCGACACAAGAATGAGACATCATCGAGCGCGACGAGGCTCAGGAGCCACCAAAGTGCAAGCATGGGCGCGTGAGAAATCGGTCCCGCGAGCGTCACCGCGAGCTCTTGCGACAGCGTCAACCCGTCCAAATGCAAAAAGGCCAGCGCCCCGAACGGCCATAAAATGATCCCCTTGTCCTCATCGACTCTACCCCCGAATCGTCTACACGCGTACACGTGGCTAAGCTCGTGCGCGATCATCGTCCCGTATCCGAACGCGAAGAAGCACGACAAGAAAATCGTCACAAAGAGCACCCAAAAGAAGAAACCCCCGCCGCCAACAAACGGTCCGAGCACGACCAACAGCGTCCACATCACCCCCCACACATAAATCGTCCACAGCGACACGAATATCTTCACGTCACCGAGCGTCATCCAAAACTTTGGTTGAAGGTACCGGTCGAACGCGTCCTCGGGCGCCGCGCGCTGCGATTCCTCATCTCCATCTCCGCTCGCTCCCGCGTCGTCGCGCCCGCCGTCCACGACCGCGTCGAGTTCACGCTCGAGATCGTCCTCCGCGCGCTCGCGCGTCGTCGTCGTCTTCGCGTCGCTCGTCGTCGTCGCCGCGTCGTTCGGTAACAACTTTCGCGTGGAAGTTTCGTCGTCGTCGCCATCGTCGTCGCGCGCATCGGCGCCACCGCGCGCCGTCGGCGTCGCGCCCTCGCTCATCGCGTCGACGACGACGGCGTCGTTCGCGTCTCGCGGACTCTCGCGCGTCTCCGCGCCGTCGGCGTCGTCCAGGATCGCCATCGTCGTCGTCGCGCAGTGACGACGACAGAACGTCAGAGCGCGTCGCGGCGACGCGGTGCGCGGCCGCTGGACGCGCGTCGCATGGAGGCGCGATTCGCGCGGCGCGTCGACGACGCGCTCGGCGCGCGGCTCGCGTCGCGCGGGTACGCGTGCGTCGATGACTTTCTCGAGCGGGACACCGCGGACGCGATGCGCCGCGAGCTCGAACGACTCGCGGACGCGCGCGATGCGAACGAGACGGGGCGGGGAGGCGGGCGAAAGTATTTACGACCGAATCGCACCAAGTTCGGGGACGAACACTTGTTCGGGAAACCGAACATTTACGAGTGCGACATGCACGACGACGGGACGCTGGCGGAGACGAAGCGCGACGCGGCGTACGCGACGATTTGGGAATTCTTTCGCGCGACGGAGCGAGGCATGGCGGATGCGTTTCGAAGGGTGATTCCAGAGATCGCGCTGCGCGACGGTCCGGACTCGCGCACGGTGAAATTGCAAGTGAACGAAGGACGCGGCGCGTGCTTCCCGTGGCACTACGACAACCCGGGCGCGCCGTCGAATCGAGCGTTGACGTGTATATTATATCTCAATCCCGATTGGAAGCCGGGCGACGGGGGTGAATTACGTCTTCAACCGTTTTGCGGCGTCGCGGCGACGATTCAGCCGAAACATAACCGATTAGCCATATTTTTTAGCGACCGAACGCTGCATCGAGTGACGCCGTCGACGGCGGCGAAAAGGTACGCCGTCACGGTTTGGCTCGACGGAGATTTCTTCGACCCGCGCACGGGGGCATCGACGAACGCGTCGGAGTTAAATCTGAACGCACGAGAGGCGCTGAGTGATATAGCGAAGACGGCGAAAGAGTTGGCGCGAGGGAACGCGCAGCGCGCCTTGTCTCGCGCCGTGTACGCAGACGAGTACGAAGCCTCGCTCGTGGAGTGCATGGGAAACGCGCGCGGGGCGGACGAGATGCTCCAGGCGCACTACGAACACTGTAGATCAGTGAAAAAGAACCACGCGTTGAAGACGCTCGTGGATGCGCTGCGCGATTATCGTCGAGAAGTCGAAGCGAGCGCCGCCGAAGTCGAGCTTTAGCCGTCGATAGGAAATTTAGTCACAACAATAGCGCGTTAAAAATCTAGTACGTGATCGTCTTAGAAACGTCGAAGAAGTGCTTGACCGATTCCTCAGGCGTGCCCACGAGCACGCCGTGACCGAGGTTGAGGACGTGACCGGTCGGACCCGCCTTGCGGCACACGTCTCTGACAGCCTTTTCGATCGCGTCTTCTCCGGCGAAGAGGACGACGGGATCGACGTTACCTTGCACCGCCTTGTCCCCGACGCGGCGTCGACCATCCTCCATATCGATCGTCCAATCCAGCCCGATGGTGTCCACCGGCAACGTCGCCATGCGCTCCAAAAGACCGCCCGAACCGTTGGCGTACATAGTAATCGGCACTCCCGGGTGCGTCTGGTTCACCTTGCGAACGACGCGCTCGATGTACGGCTTGCTCCATTCCTCCCACATGTGCGGCGGCAATTGTCCACCCCAAGAGTCGAACACTTGAATCACTTGCGCGCCGGCATCGATTTGGAATCCGACGTACACCGCCAACGCGTCCGCCACGGCGCTCAGCAACTTGTGCAACACCTCGGGATTGTTGAAGCACATCGACTTGATGGTTTTGTACGTCGACGTCGATTGCCCTTCGACGATGTACGTGCACAGCGTCCACGGCGCGCCGACGAAACCGAGCACGGCCGCTTCATCACCAACCTCTTGTCGCAAAATCTTCAACGAATCCGCCACGAACTCAACCTTACTCAAATCAACTTCGTGCAACATCTTCAAATCCTCCGCGCTTCGAATCGTCTTCTCCAACATCGGTCCCTTGTAATCGTCAATCTCGAAATCGATCCCGAACGCCGGAAACGGGGTCAAGATGTCGCTGAACAGAATCACCCCATCCGGTTTAAACGCGCGAAACGGTTGCAGCGTGATCTCGCAGATCAGATCCGTCGTCTCGCTTCGCTCGCGAAAGCTCGGATGTTTCACCGCCACGTCCCGGTACTCCTTCATGTACCGTCCCGCTTGTCGCATCATCCACGCCGGCGCGCGTTCGACCTTTTCTTTCCTCGCCGCTCGCACCATGAGCGGATCGTTCGCGCTCGCGCTCGCGCTCGCGTCGCACGCGCGCGTCTTCCGCATCTTTCGCAGCGCGCGCGACGCCGCGCCGCGCGTCGCATCGTTTCGCGATCTCGAGCGCAGCGCGCGCGCGTCGCGCGCGGTGCGCGTCGCGAACATGTCGCGCCCGAGCGTCGTGTGTGAGTCTCTAAAACCGACGCCTCAGCCGAAGCCGTCTCGCGCGTAGCGTCGACGCGTCGACGAGTGCGACGACGATCGCGCGAAAGATCGATTGATGCATCATTCGCATCGCCGAGGCGCGCGTAGTGGATAGGGCGAGACGTCGCCGAGACGCGCGTCGTGAATAGGGCGAGATTTACAAAGTCGGCGACGCGTCGTTTCCAGTCGAAGCGCGACAGTCGGTGACGTCACCAATCCACCTTGGTGGGCGCGGCGCCGAGCGACATCACCCCGTGCGCCTGGTGTAAGACCATGCGCCACGAACCGTCGAGCTGACGCTCGAAGACGTTCGTCGCGGCGAGCGAGGCGCCGCCGGAGACGCGCTCGACGCACGTGGCGAACCCCCAACCGTCGCCCGCGTGCACGCGAACGTCGGCGCACTGCACGTCCGCACCGCCGTCGGGCATGCTCGCGAAGATGATTTCCCACGATTCCATCACGTCGCGCGCGCCGGAGACGACGGCGGAACCGGGATGGAGACACTGCACGTGCGCGCCCTCGGCCCAAACCGCGCGCATCGCCGAGACGCTGGCGTCGCGAAACGCTCTGTAAAAACCCTCGTTCGCGTCTTGCACCGCGCGCGCGGCGTCTCGGGATATGCTATCGATCAAATCTCTCAGTCTCGCCGCTTCTTCGTAATCCTCATCGCGTATCGCCGTTCGCAGGGCGAATTCGTAATCCGTCTTCGTCGGCGCCGACGCCGCGCGGTACGCCAAGCCGTCCCCGTCGCCGTCCGCGTCCGCGTCCGCGTCCGCGCCGGTCTCGCGTCCTCGCGCCGCGCTTTCGACGTCGCGCGCGCGCGACGACGACGCGTCGTTCGCGTCGTCGTTCGGCGTCGCGCGCGCGCGCGTCGCCGGCGTCGCGCGCCGGCGCGCGTCCGCGCGCGCGCGGACGCGCCGGCGCGCGTCCGCGCGCGCGACCGTCGCGCGCGTCGCGCGCGTCACCGGCGTCGGCATCGCGAAGTGCGGCGTCGACGGCGCACCGCGACGCGCCATGTCGACGCGAATCGCGATCGCGACGCGCGCGACGCGCGCTGGCGCGCGACACCGCGCGAGACCGCGTCGTCGCGCGCGCGTCGCGATCGCGCGGCGCGTCGTCGCGCGCGCGACGACGACGAACGACGCCGACGACGACGACGACGCGAGTGACGACGCGAACGACGCGCTGAAACGCGTCGCGGCGACGACGCGCGGGAAAAGGCGACGGGCGGAGTCCACGGACGCGGTGGCGACGTTCATGACGCGCAGATTCGGGCTCAAGGGCGGCCTGGCGTGGTTGGGGGCGCTGACGTTCGGCGTGCTGAGCGAACAGCTCAAGACGAGACGCGAGACGCGCGAGGCGATCGAGAACACCGAGGACGTGCGGAGGGAGGATTTGAAGACGGTCGAACTGCCGAGCGGAGTGACGTACGTGGAGTACACGCGGGGGGGGGGGGGGGGCGGGCGAAAGCAGTACCTGTGCGCGGCGAAACTGCGCGCGCGCGCGGTTTCGGCGGAGGAGGCCGAGGCGTACGCGTACGACACGGAGTCGGCGGGAAGGGAAATCGTGTGGTCGTTCGGCGGGAAGCTCGGACCGCCGTTGTGTCGAGGGTTAGAGGAAGGCGTCGCCGGGATGCGACAGGGCGGGCGACGCGTCGTGCGCGTGCCGGCGCGATTGGCGTTCGGGAGCGACGGCGCGGATTTTCCGCGAGGCGGTAAAATCGACCCCGACCGCGACGTAGAGTTCGACGTCACGCTGACGCGCGTGAGCGTTCCACCGAGTTGAAGTGAGATTAAATGTCGTTATTCATCGCCGAGCCCGCGCCTTTCGCTCTCAACGCCTCGCCCTCGAACGTCAATCCGTCGTATCCGTTTTCCATGAAGGCTCGAATGTTCGCGTGCGAGTCCCCGCTCGGCGCGTTCGCCACGTCCTCGTAGTGCTCGCAAAACAACCGCAGCGCCGCGCCCTCGCTCAATCCTCGCATTTTCGCGAAATAAAACGTCTTGCACGATCCACTGTTCGTCCCCGCCGCGTTCCTCGTCTCTCGCGACGTCCCGACGCCGCTCGCGTACGCCGTCGGCTCGAAATCAAAGCACTCGTCGATCTTCGCCATCACCTCCTGAAACTTCACGTTCGCCAGCCCGAACTCTTGCTCCGCGAGCTCCGCGAGCGTGTCCACGATCGCTTTCACGCTCGGGTTCGCGTTCGTCGCCAGCGCCTGCGCCCGCATCGCGCGCACCATCTCGCCTTCGTCGCGCGTCGACGCCCGCGCGCGCGTCGCGTCGCGCCTCGACGTCGCGCTCGCGCGACGCGCGTATGAGCGCACGCGCGCGACGCGCGCACGCGCGCCCGCGCGCGCGACGGACGTCCCGGACGTTTGCGACATTCGAATCTTTCGCGACGTTCGCGTCGACGTGTGCGGCACTCATCGACGACGATGCGCGCGACGTCGACGTCGCGCGCGCGAGCGCGAGCGCCGCGCGCGCGTCGCGCGTCGTCCGCGATCGCGCGGCGCGGTCGTCGAGCGACGCGCGCGCGCGCGTCGTCCGCGAACGGCGACGATGAGTCGACGAGGAAGGATTCGAAATCGTCGAGCGACGAGGCGAATGAACCGGCGTGGGCGCGCGCGGGGCGGGACGGGGCGAACGGACGACCGATATGGGAGATGGACATCGACGCCGAGTTCGATCGCGTGGAACGGGCGCGACGGGAGCGGGAGATGAAGAGCGAGGCGCGCGCGAACGCGGGGTTGGGGTTCGGACGGGCGAGAATGTTGGACGACTTGAACGTCGATTTGTCGGCGGCGTTGAGAAAGCGCGAGGACGAGGACGATGAGGAGGACGATGAGGAGGACGATGAGGAGGACGAGGATGACGACGACGCGGAGGGCGAGCGACGAAGACGGCGACGCGATGCGGAGGGACCGCGATTATTGAGCGACGGCGCGTCGGCGTTGTTCGCGGACGCGACGCGAGATCCGGCGCTGCGATACGTCGATAAGAATGGACGCGTCAAGGGCGAACCGACGGCGTTGGATCTGGCGACGACGAAGAAGGGAGACAGTAAGTATAACCTGCGCGGTTGGAATTACGCGCCGACGCGAGCGGAGAAAGGGCGGTGGCAAAGAGAGTGGGAAAAGGCGGAACGCGCCAAGGCGCTCAAGACGCCCGGGTACAGACCGCAGAGCGGAATCGCGATTAAATCGAAAATTAAGGACGCGACGTTCATGCCGGTCAAGGCGTTCGCGGATTTAACGGATGAAGAGAAAGCCGCGCGACGGGCGGCGGATCAGGTCAAGTACGCGAAGATTAAGGAGGACTTATTGCTCACCACGGCGGGCATGGCGGGCTCGGGCGCCGTCGCCGCCTTCGCCGTCGGCGGCGCGAACATGGGTTACTCTTGGCTTCTCGGCGCCGCGGGTGCGATCGTGTACGTCCGCTTACTCAGCGGCAAAGCGGAATCCGAGAGCGTTCAGGGCGGTCCACCGAGTATTTTAGTACCCGTCATTCTCTTCATGGCGCTCAACCGGTGGAACACGCTCTTCGCCCCCGACGTCGGCGTCGCGTTGACGCCCATCCCGATGCTCCTCGCGTTTTTCACGTACAAGCCCGCCAGCGTGCTTCAGGCGTTCAAAGACGTCTTAGCGAACCCCGAAGACGCGGACGACGCGGAATAGACGGACAACGCATGTAAAGTCACCGCCCGCGCGCGCGCTCGCCGACGGCGCCCCCTCCTCGCTCGCGTCGCGCGCGCGTCACGTCGCGACGCGTCACCGCGCGATGCCGCCCGATGAATCGCTCGAGGCGCGCGACGCGACGAAAGACGTCGCGGACGACGCCCGCGCGTCGTGGTGGCGCGAGGAACTGCGCGCGGTGGCGCACATTTGTCCACCAATCATGACGCAGTTCGGGTCGCAGCAGTTGTTGATGGCCACGCAGCTCGTGTACTGCGGAAACGAATCGCGCGAGGCGCTCACGACGATGACGATAGCGGCGACGATGTGGAACATGCTCTGGATGGCGATCACGGGCGCCGGAGGGACGATGGACACGCTGGGAAGCCAGGCGCACGGCGCGGGGGACGCGCGCGCCGTCAAGTCGTGGGCGCTGCTCACGACGTGCGCCATCACCGCGTTTTGCGTGCCCGCGAACGCGATTTTAGCGGCGGGGAAAGAGATCGCGATCGGGGTGTTCAAGGCTGATAAATCTAGGGCTGGAGAGATTCGCGACTGCGCGCTCATCATGTGCGGGAGTTTTTATCCACTCGCGGCGACTCTGGGTTTACAGAAATACTTGAGCGTTCGGCGGAAAGTCGGAGCCGTGGGGCTGACTTCGGTGGCGACGCTGTTCGTAAACATCGCGTTTCATCACGCCCTCGTCAAGCAGCACAAAATGGGAGTCATCGGTAGCTCGATCGCCATGGTCGCGGCTCGGGCGATGAACCTCGCGATGTTGCTCGCGTACGTCTGCGTGGACGAGCGATGGTGGGCGAGGGGTGCGCTTGACGAATGGCGCTCGGCGAAGGCGGCGATAACCAGGGACATGGTCGCACGCGTCGCGCACTTGTCGACTCAAGGCGTCATCATGGTGTTCGGCGAGGCTTTCTCGTTTGAAGTCACCGTCGTTTTGGCTGCGCAACTGGGCGAAGTATCCCTCGGCGCGCACATGGTGATGCTCAATATTTGTACGATGACCTTCATGATGGGACCGATGTCGTTCGGCACCGCGGCATCGATTAGAGTTGGAAATTTATTAGGTATGCGAGACCCGCGCGGAGCGAAGCGTTCGGCGTGGTTAATAACGTCGATGTCTCTCACGTTTATGGCGGGGTGCTCGTTTATGATACTCTTCGCGATTAAACCTATCGCGAGGCTGTACACTGGAAACGACCCCGAGATCACGGCTACCCTCATCAAGATCGCCCCTTACGCCGCCGCTTTCCAGATATTCGACGCCTCGCTCGGATGCTGTAACGGCATCCTTCGCGCGTGCGGGAAACAGGCGTTCATCGCGAAGAGCAATCTCGCCTCTCTGTGGTTGTGCGGTTTGACCTCGGGCGCTTTAATCACCTTCGTCGGCGACGAAGGGGTGAAGGGTTTATGGGTGGGACTCATGATCGGCGTCGGGATGGCGGGTTCGTTTCTCGCATCGGTGGTGTACCGTTTAGACTGGCAACACGAATCATTTTTAGCCACCCGCGCGGCGACCAACGTCTTTCGCGGCGGCGCGGCGCTGTAGACGAATTAGCACAACAACAACGGCTGGGAACTAGTGGCTCGCAATTTTTTCATGTATTTCACATCCTTCATTCATCTCACCCGGCGAACGGAGGCAGCCCGTTACTCCAAAGAAACGCCGCGAACAACCCGGCCAACACGACGGCGCTCCTCGTCACCAAATTAATCGTCGGCGTCCAGATGTCGCGCTCCTCCAGATCCACCGCCACGGGTTCGGTGACGAATCCTTTGTAATACTCCGCGTCTCGCCCGTCGACGGCGCCCCGCTCGCCGTCGTTCGCGTCGTTCGCGCCGTTCGCGCCGTCGCTATCCACGCTCTCCGCGCGCGCGAGGACCTCGACTCTGTCGACGCGCGCGCGCGCGCGCCGCGTCGTCGTCGCGCGCGGCGCGGTGTTTCTCGTCGTCGTCGCGCGCGCGGCGCCGAGCGCGCGCGTCGACGTCGCCGTCGACATCGCCGCGACGTCCGTCGCGTCACTGCGTGACGTGTCCCGAGCGACCGCCTGGGACTTTAAATGTCGAAAGACGACGTCCCCGAAGCGCGCGTGCGCGTCGCCATCGCGCCGAACGCCATCGATGAGCGCGCACACATAGAATACGTCCGCGACGCGCGCGCGGGGGCGATCTCCGTGTTCGTGGGGACGACGCGAGACACGTTTCGAGGCGAAAAAGTGCAAAAGTTGAGCTACGAGTGCTACGAACCGATGGCGCTGCGAGAACTGCGCGCGATCGCGGACGAACTGGTGGTGAAATACGCGGGAGACGGTGACGAGGGAAACGCCTTGGACGGACGCGGCGGGCACGGGATCAGGGCGATCGATATCGCGCACAGGGTCGGGGACGTCGGCGCGGGCGAGACGTCCGTCGTCGTCGCCGTGGCGAGCGCGCACAGGAAGGACGCGCAGGACGCGTGCGCGGAGGCGATGGAGGCGCTCAAGGCGCGCGTACCGATTTGGAAAAAGGAAATATTTGAGGGCGCGAGCGCGGAAGGGGTCTGGAAGGCGAACGGATTGGGCGCGTTCGCGGCGTCCGAGGCGGCGTCGTAGCCGAGAGCCGGCGTCCCGAGAGCCGGGACGTCATCGCGCGACGCGCGCGGCCGCGACGAGATGGCGACGACGTGCGTCGGTGCGTTGCGCGTCGCGGCGCGCGCGAGCGGTCGTGGGCGCGGACGCGGCGCGGGCCGTGGGCGCTCGAGCGCCGGCGGCCGCGGCGACGGCGCGGCGAGCCGTCGAGGTCGTCGGTCCCCCGACGTCGCGCGCGCGCCGTCGACGACGCCCGCGCCGACGATCGACGAAGGCGTCGTCGCGCGTAATCTCGATGCCGTCGGCGCGCTCGTGAGGACGCTCGTGAAGCACACCGAGGGCGCGGACGGCGCGGGCGGCGGCTCGAGCGGCGGTTACGAGGGCGACGGGTTTCGCCTCGTGCGGTGCATGCCGCACCTGAAACGTCGCGAAGCCGACGCCGCGGTGAGCGCGGGGCGTGTACTCGTGAACGGTGAGCTCGTGCGTCCGTCGCAGCGCGTCAAGGCGGGAGACGTGGTGACTCTGGACGGCAAGGTGATGCTCTGGGAGGCGTACGCGAGACGCGTCGAAGAGGAAATCGCGAACGACGCGACGTCGTCGTTCGTGTATTTGTTGTATAATAAACCTCGTGGCGTCGTGTGCACGATGGAACCGCATCAACGAACGTCGTTGCATTTCGCGCTCGAACGCGAGCGCGCTCGCATGAAAAAGATACGAATATTTCCAGTCGGTAGGCTCGACAAGGATTCGAGCGGGTTGGTGCTGTTGACGAACGACGGACGCGTGAGCGATGCTTTGCTCGATCCGAGCAGGAAGGCGGAGAAAGAGTACGACGTAGATGTCGATCGTGACGTGAGCGCGGCCGACGTCGAGCGTCTGGCCGCGGGGGTCGTCATCACGACGCTTCAACAGCGAACGATGACGGAGACGACGGCGCCGACGCAGCCGTGCGAGGTGAGAAAGATCGGACCTAGGACGCTGCGTTTCGTTTTGAAGGAAGGAAGAAATCGACAGATTCGAAAGATGTGCGAAGCTTTGTCGTACGACGTTACGCGATTGCATCGAACGCGCATCGCCGAGCTCGAGCTCGGCGACTTGGAAATCGGCGGCTTGCGTCCGCTCGACGTCGACGAGCTGCGCGTCGTGTCTGATCGCGTTCGCGAGAGAGCGAAGGCATCGACGCAATCGACGCAGAAGCAATCTTCCGAGAGTCGCCGTCGCAAGGCGGCGATCGACGCCAACCCGAGCGGATGGGGGTCGAAGATTTACAAAGATTCGCACACGACGTGATTTTCTACAAATTACGTACTAGAACAGCTAGCTATGATGTCATATCGCGAAAAACTTACCTCGCCCACCTCGCCCATCGGCGCCGTGCTTGATGAACGTGCCGTTTGAGTTGGACGGCGCTCGCGGCGAAGACTTCAAAAATGACCCGGCGCGTCTCGTCTTGTTCGTCGCCGCCGACCCGCTCGCCGCCATCTTTTGTCGCTTGCGCTCCACGCGCGCGTCGACGTCGTTTAAAATATTCGCCAAAACGTCGTCTTCGACGCCATCGTCGTCGTCGTCGCTCACCAAGTTGATTTCGTCGCGGTTTGACGTACGCTTCGGCGGCGGCGGCGCCAACTTTTTCATCAATTCGTCGTCGCCTCGACGCAACGACTTCTTCACGACGCGCTTCTTGTCCGCGACGCGTTGCGTTGGCGGATACGCGAACTCGCTCGGATCATCCACTCCCCACGCGTGCCTGCTATTGGCGCGACCGCCGAGCTGGAAATCGCCCGTCGACGTCGGCGGCGCGGGCGCCGCCGGCTTTGGTTTCGCCGCCGTTTGCGTCTTCGCGACGTCGCGAAACGCGTCCAATTTCGCCTCCAGCGCCTTGACGTCTTTTTCCTTTTCGCGAACTTTGCGCGCGAGCGCGTCGTATTGCTCTTGCTGCGACGCGATTTGTTTATTCTTCGCGCACAAGTTTCGCACGAGCGTCGTCATCGCCAAGCGCGGATCGCTCCCCTCCAGCCTCTTCAACATCTCCCTCTCTCCGAGCGACGACGCGCTCGCCGCGACTTCTCTCTCGATGCGCTCCTTGTCTTCGAACTTTGACAAACTCCGCGTCAACTCGTCGTTCTTCTCTCGCAACGTCTTCATCTCCCTGGCGTCCCGGCGAACCTTTGACGCGAGCGTGTCTTGCGCCAACCGAATCGCGCTCAACTCATTCTTCGCCTTTTCCAACGCCCGTCGCGCGTCATCGCTCTCCGTCGCGCGTCGCCCGATCGCATCCTTTTCCCGCTTTAACGTCTCTATCGCGTCCAGCGCCTCCCGCATCCGCTCTCGCTCTCGCCTCAGCTCTCGCGCGCACTCGGCGTACCGCTCGTCCGCGCCTCGCGCGCCGTCCTCCCCCCCCCTCGACCGCCGCCTGCCCGGCGTCGGTTGACTCCGCCCCCCGTGCGCGTCGTCAACGCCGTCATCCATCGTTTTATGATCCAGGTATATCGTCACGCAATCGTCGTACGCGAATTCGCGTTTACACGTCGGACACGTCGCCTCGCCGCAATCGTCGCGTCGTCCTCGTCCTCCCCTTTCCTCCCTCGCCCGTCGCCGCGTCTCCACGTCGTGCCACTTCGAGATGCATCGCACGTGATACACGTGTCCGCATCCTCGCAGCGCCTGTCGCGCGACGCCCGTCGCCCGCGTCGCTCGTCGTCAGTCGTTCGTTCGCGTCGCATCCGTCAAACGTTCGTTTCAAATCGCGCCTTCGTCTGTTCGTCATCGGCGTCGTTCGTCGCGTCGCGTCGCGTCGTTCGGTTCGTCGCGCGCGCACGCACCACACACTTCCCCGCGCACGTCTCCAGGCACACCGCGCACCGCGACATCGCGCCGCGCCGCGACCTGCCGTCCCGGTCGCCCGGGCATCCATCCATCCATCCATCCGTCCGCGCCCGTCGCGAAGAAACGTGCACGTGGATTCGACGCGTCGCGCGCGCCGGCGTCGCGCGATCCACCGCACCGCGCTTTAACTCCCGCGTCGTCGATATTTTTTTTTTCAAGCGCGACGTCGACGGCGGCGACGCGACGA
>Ga0206682_10002520_pt1 | contig 16485 bp, 19 predicted proteins | sample M240m12015metaG_FD_155444 | JGI IMG/M metagenome (GOLD analysis project Ga0206682, IMG submission 155444) | Ammonia-oxidizing marine archaeal communities from Monterey Bay, California, United States - M2 40m 12015 | ecosystem: Environmental > Aquatic > Marine > Intertidal zone | place: USA...
CTGTAATAGTACTCGGATCGGAGTGTAGCGCAGCCTGGTAGCGCATCTGGTTTGGGACCAGAGGGTCGCAGGTTCGAATCCTGCCACTCCGACCATCATTATGAGCAAAGCTATAATCTATATACCAAACAAAAATCCGATGCAGTCTGGAACTGCAAAAAAAGATAAATGGATATTAGAATTTGTAACTAATAATCCAACTAAAAACCCTTTAATGGGATGGGAAAGCTCGTCAGATACTTTATCGGAATTAAGATTAGAATTTTCATCAAGAGAATTAGCAATTAATTATGCTAAAAAGAAAAAAATAGATTTTAATATTATTGAACCAAAAAAAAGAAAAACTGTAAAAAAATCATACGCAGACAATTTTTTAAAATAATAAATGTTTAGATTTTTTAAAATAAAAAAATGGTTTATGTGGTCATGGTTAGGATCATTTATAATTTTATTATCTTTGTGGGTACAAGTTAAAATAGATGTAAAAATCAATGAGTGGTTTGGTGTTTTTTACGATATGATTCAAAAAGCTTTGGCCAAACCTAATGCAATAACAATTGAGGAATATTGGTCAAGTTTAGCTTCTTTTATTACTTTAGCTGGAATGTACATTGCTCTTTATGTTGCAATTAGTTTTTTTACCGCTCACTATCTGTTTAGATGGAGAACAGCTATGGTTGAATGGTATCATAGTGTTTATGATAAAGCTGGTAAAATAGAAGGGGCTTCACAAAGAGTTCAAGAAGATACAATTAAATTTACACGTATTATGGAGGGATTGGGTACTAGTTTTATTGAGTCTGTAATGGTTCTCTTTCAATTCGTTCCAATTTTACTTGGATTATCTATTGGGATTCCAATTTTCTTTTTTGGAGAATGGGAATATGGATTGATAACTGGGGCTTTGTTTTGGACTCTTGGTGGGACTATATTTTTGATAGGATTGGGTTGGTTGTTGAGGTTGGTTGGTGTTGAATATGATCTTCAAAAAAAAGAAGCTGCATATAGAAAAATACTAGTAATAGCCGAGGACGACGTTAATGTAAGACCAAAAACAATTAATGAATTATTTTTAGATGTTCGTTCAATTCATTTTTTAAGTTATATGCGTTATTTATATTTTAATATTGGGAGAATGGCATATTTACAGGCTAATGTATTATCTGCTTATGTATTTTTAGCTCCAGCTATTGTGGCAGGAGTGGTAACTTTAGGTGTTATGCAACAGATAATTAGAGCTTTTGGTAGAGTAGAAGGTTCTATGCAATATCTTTTAAAATCTTGGCCAACTATAATAGAATTAGCTAGTGTGTACAAAAGATTAAGAGAATTTGAGTCTCAAATTAAAGATAAAGAATTATTTGATGAAAAAATTTGATGACAATAGATAAAAAATTTATTGATCAATTTATTAATGTAACATCAAAAGCAGCATATGCATCATCATTTTTTGTAGGTAAAAAAGATAAGATAGCTGCAGATAAAGCAGCTGTTGACTCTATGAGATCTGAACTAAATAAGATAGATATGAAAGGAGAAGTTGTGATTGGAGAAGGTGCTTTAGATGAAGCACCCATGCTTTATACGGGTGAAATTTTAGGTAATAGAGAAGGTCCAAGCTTTGATATTGCTGTAGATCCAGTTGAAGGGACTAATTTTGTTGCAAATAATTTACCTGGAGGAATAACAGTTTTAGCTATAGGTGAAAAAGGTGATTTATTTAAAGCACCAGAAACATACATGAATAAAATAGCAACAGGAAAAATAGATAAAGGTTTAATTGATCTAGACTTTTCTTTAGAAAAAAATATTAAAAATTTATCAGAATTTAAAAATAAAGATATTTCATCTCTATCAGTTTGTTTATTAGATAGACCACGACACGAACAAATTATTAAGAAACTTAGAGAACTTAATGTAAATATTAAACTAATTACCGATGGTGATGTTCTTGGAGCATTGTACATATCAGATCCTAAATATAATGTTGATATGTTTTTGGGTATTGGCGGTGGTCCTGAAGGTGTCATTGCTGCATCAGCTCTTGATGCTTACGGGTGTCATTTTCAAGGAAGGTTTATTTTTGATAACGACAAAGATATTCATGAAGCAAAATCTATGGGTATTACTGATTTAGATAAAAAATATGATTTATCAGAATTAGTTAAAGGTGACTCTATATTTTGTGCAACTGGTATTACTAGTAATGATTTTTTTAATGGTATAAAAATTGATAAAAATAATTATATATCGGAAACATTAGTAACTCATAAAGATAGTAATTTTAAAAGGGTTATAAAAAATCTTTCTCCCATAAATGGATGATTTCTGTTTCAGGAAAAAATTGGAAAGAAAAACATGTTAATAAGAATTTAATAGAAAAAATCAAACAAGATTTCAATTTTAGCGATATTTTAGCAAGACTTATTGTTTTAAGAAATTACGATATTACAGAAATAAATAACATTAATAATAATCTAAAAATAATTAATATCTTCAATAAAAACTCTGATTATCTAAAAGCGTCAGAAATCTTAATAAATTCAATTAATAAAAAAGAAAATATATGTATTTTAGGAGATTATGATGTAGATGGAGCTTCCGCTACCTCTCTATTAGCCAGATATTTTAATTATATTAACCAGCAATATTTTTATTACATTCCAGATAGAGAAAAAGATGGATACGGGGCATCAACTAAACTTTTCCAAAAAATACTATCAAGAAAAACTAAATTAGTAATTATGGTGGATTGTGGATCAACATCAAATGATGCGATTGATTACCTTAATAAAAATAATATTAAATCAATAATAATAGATCATCATGAAATAAATAAACCTTATCCAAAGTCTAATGTTATTATAAATCCCAAAAAAAAAACTGATTATGACAACTACGACTATTTATGTGCAACGACATTAACATATTTTTTTATTGATAAAGTTATTCAAGAAACAAAATGTAAATTCAAGTTATCAGATTTTTTGATTTATGTACTTTTGGCTACTGTTTGTGATGTAATGCCTTTAAGAAGTTTTAATAAGATACTAGCTTCTAATATAATTAAAACATTTAAATTAGAAAATAATTTAGCTTTTAAAAACATATTTAATAGACTTAATCTAAAAAAGAAATTGACTGTTGATGATTTGGGTTTTTTAATTGGACCTATAATAAATTCAGGAGGTAGACTTGGTTTTTCGAATTATGGTACAGAATTATTAACTTCTGATAATACAAATATTATAAAAGAAAAAACTTTAGAGCTTATTAACCTCAATAATAAAAGAAAAAAATTAGAAAAAAATATTTTAAAAAAAATTAATTTTGATGAAATAGCTAAAAAAAATAAAGATGTTATAATTTATTATAATAAAGATATACATGAAGGTCTTATTGGAATTATAGCTTCACGATTAAAAGATTATTTTAATAAACCCTCAATTGTTTTAACAAAATCTAATAAAATTTTAAAAGCCTCAGCTAGATCAACAAAAAATTATAACATCGGTAAAATAATAAAAACACTTTTTGATAAAAATATAATTGAAAAGGGTGGCGGGCACAATATGGCAGCTGGTTTTTCTATTAAAGAAGACAATTTAAAGACGTTAGATAATTTTATACAAAAAGATTACTTCAAGAATAATAAAAATTTTAAATTAATATTTAAATACGACTCAGAAATACCAGGTGCGGTCATTAATAAAAATTTATACAATGAAATTAATAAGCTTTCTCCCTTTGGAAGCGGTAATTCTTTACCTTCTTTTTTAATTAAAAATGTAAAAATAATAAAATCAAGATTAGTTGGTGACAATCATATTAGCTCTGTAATAAAGCCAAATATTGGTACATCAATAAATTCTATTTGTTTTAATTGCGCAAATACAAAAATTGGTGAATATTTATTATCTTATAAAAAGAAAATTAATATAATTGCTGAAATTACAGAAAATTCTTTCAACAACAAAAAATCTATTCAATTAAATATAAAAGATTTGTTTCTATCAGTTAATTCAGCTTGAAATATATAAACATTTAAAATAAAAGACCAGCAATGGTCCCTTCGTCTATCGGTTAGGACAGCTGGTTTTCATCCTGCAAAGGGGGGTTCGATTCCCCCAGGGACCGCCAAATATGGCTTATGTATATTTTCTTTTAGCAAAACCAGAATGTAATATTTCATATATTGGGTGGACCTATGATTTAAATAAAAGAGTAAAACAGCATAATGATGGACTGGGCGCAAAATTTACAAGAGGCAGAAAATGGAAACTTATTTATTTTGAGTTACATGATAATAAAAACGCTGCTCTTAAAAGAGAACATGAATTAAAAAAAAATAGAATATTACGTAATCAAATCAAAAAAGCTTTCAAAAATATTGATATTTTAAATGACTTCTAAAGTTTTATTTTTTTCTATTGATAGACTTGGTGATTATTTAATAAGATCTAATGTTATTAAGGAAATATCAAAACATTATACAAGTACAGAAATAGTTACATCGGATATTAATTTTAAATTAATTAATTCTCAAACTTTTTTCGATAAAATAGTTAAATTTGATAAAAATAAAAATTCAAAGTTTGAATTTTTAAAAAAATATTTTTTAAAAGAATATGATGCAGTTATATCTTTTGATGGAAAAAGAATTTCAAAATTACTTTTATTTTTTATTAAATCAAAATTTAAATATATATTTATTCATGAAAAAAAAGGTTTTTTAAATAAAATTTTTTTTTTTATAAATATTTTATTATTCAAAATATTTAAAATTCAATATTCAATATTAATAAACAGAGAATTAATTGAGACAGGAAAAAATGATAATTATCCAAATAAATACAAAAGATTAAATAAATTATTTAATAATAATTCTCAAGATACATATTATATTGAGCAAAATAATATTGTTTTAAAAATAAAAAATGATTTTATTCTAATTCACCTTGATGAGAAATTTGATGATATACTAAACAGAGAGAGTAATCTAAATGAAATTTTTATCAATTTCTCAAAAAAATCAGATAAGAAAATAATTCTTACTTCTTATAATAATAATTCAAGATATTATAAAAATTTTTTAATAAAAAAAGTTAATTTTTCAAATTTACATGAATATAATAATGATGATAAAATTATTATAATTGAAAATATCCCTCTTAATTATTTTTTTGAATTTATAAAAAAATCTTTTATCAGTATCAGTTGCCATGCTGGTATGATTGTACATCCAGCTATTTATTATAAAAAAAAATGCATAGATATTATTCATTATCATGAAATTAATTGGGTTAACTGTTGGACTGAAGAAAGTAAATACTATAAGCGCATATATAAATCTGTAGATAAAAAAAATTTTAGGATTAAAGATATATTAAATGAAATACTGATATTAACAAAAAAATACTAATTTCATCAATTTTTGAAAAAGCTATTAAATCTTTTTCTCAATTTAATATATTTCTTCATATCAAAACTTAAATAAATTTCTTTTTTATTTTTTTTAACAAACTTTGCTCCTAAATACTTATGATAATTAATTACATCTAAATTTTTTAGATTTATCCATAGTAGTGATTTTTTAAACTTTAATTTTTTAAAAGCATATTCATAAATAGAAAGACAAGACTCTAAAGCAATCCATGGCTTAGTATTTTTTTCAAGTATCCAGCCACCAAAATGGAAAGTTTTATTATTTAATTTAATAATTCTTGCAAAACCTAGATTTTTATAAATATTTTTATTTTTAATTTGAAAAATAAAGTAAAATTCTTCATTATTTTTTTTTCTTTCTATATATCCTTTGAGCCATTCAAGTTGTTTATTAATAGTGTCATTTTTTCTGGGATTTATATATCTAGTTAAAAATTTATTGGATCTTAATTTAAATATATATCTCACATCTCTTAATGTTACTTCTTTAAGATACAAATTTTTTGTTAACTTTATTCTTTTTATCATTTATTATTTTATATATATATTGACAATGAAGAGATTAACATTAGTAATAAATCATGTCGCTTGATATCATTAATGAACCATGGTTTGAATCTCCTTTTTTTTATCAGCTACTTTCTAAAAAAAAAGTAAATAAAGATTATAAAAAAATTGCTACTGATATGCATGAAAAAGGTTATGCTATTATTGATTTAAATGTTGGTGATAACTTTATAAATAGTATCAATAAGGATATTTCTAATGCATTAATCAATGGTGATATTAAGAAAAATCCTAAAATATATCACTATAATAAATTTCCTAGAATAGTTGAGGCTTGGAAGTATTCCAAAAATGTTGCTAAATTAGCCAATAATTCTAAACTAAAAAAAATTCTCAATTTTTTATATAAATCTAAACCACTTCCATTTTCTACAATTAATTTTATTGGAGGAACAGAGCAACCCTTCCATAGTGACTACATTCATTTTGGTAGCATACCACATAAATATTTAGTAGGTGCATGGTTTGCTCTTGAAAAAACAAATAAATTTAATGGCGCTTTAAGAGTTATACCGGGAAGTCACAAATTTCCATTAATTGATTATCAAGATTTAAAATTAAAAAAACCTATTAATATTGCGGAATTAGAAAAAAATTATCGTGTTTATGAAAATTATATTAAGAAATTAATTAAAACAAAAAAATTAAAATTTAAAGAACTTTATCTAAAAAGGGGCGAGGTTATCTTGTGGGCTGCTAATTTACTTCATGGAGGGTCAAAAGTTAAAAATAAAAAATTAACAAGAAAGAGTCAGGTGATTCACTATCATTTTAGAGATAGTGAGATTTATTATAACCCAGGTTTTTCTGAGCCCAAAAAAGGACTGTACGTTGACAGAAAACTTGATATTGTAAATTTTTAACCATGAATGAAAAAGATTTATTTAAATTAATTAAAACTAGTCTAAAAACTTCAAAAAAGATTGACTTAAAGTCAGCTAGTAGAAATATTGAAGAATGGGACTCTTTGGGACAATTGTCGATTTTAACTACCTTAGATAAAAGATTTAAAAATAAAGCATCTAAACTGACAAAATTAGCAACTGCTGAGACTGTTAAGGATATAGTTTCTATTTTAAAAAAAGCTAAGTTAATTAAATAATGTCTGGGAAAATATCCCAAATAAAACTTCAGTTACCGAAAAATAAATTTAACATAAAAAATTTATGTAAAAGAAATAATTGGAACTATGAAAAAATTATAGAAAAAACTGGTATTAAAAACGTATACCATTCAACTAATACAGAAAGTGCACTTAATTTAGCTGTTAAAGCAGGAGCTAAAATTACAAAAAGAAATAAAAATATTGATGTATTGATATATGTTACACAATCTCCTGAATATCATCTACCAACTAATGCATGCATAATTCAAAATAAACTAGGTTTAAAAAAAAACATTATTTCTTTTGACATTAACCAAGGATGTTCGGGTTTTATTTATGGTTTGTTTACAGCACAACAATTTCTTTTAAAAAAAACTATTAATAATGTTTTATTAATATGCTCTGATACTTATACAAAAAACATAAAAAGTATTAATAAATCTTGTCTCACAATCTTTTCAGATGCAGCTACAGCAACATTAATAAAAAAAAATAATAAAAAAAGCGGTGAGTATATTTTTTATACAGATGGCTCAGGTGCTAATGATCTGAAACTTAATTTTAGTGGTAATCAATTTCAAAAAAATAAAAAACCAGAACTTTTTATGGATGGAAGAAAAGTTCTATCTTTTACTCTCAATGTTGTTCCTAATATTATTAATCAAACTTTAAGAAAAAATAAAATTACATTTAAGAACCTGAAATATGTCATTTTTCATCAAGCAAGCAAGATTGTGATTGAAAATTTAGTACGAAAACTAAATATTCCCATAAATAAAGTTTTTATAAATTATAATAAATTTGGTAATACTGTATCTTCGACAATTCCAATCTGTTTATATGAATTAATGAAAAAAAATAAGATTAAAAAAGGTGATCAAATTTTAATTTGTGGTTTTGGTGTTGGTTTATCTGTTGGTTCAACTATAATAAAGATCTAATGTTTTTAATAATTGGGGCTTCATCGGATGTGGGAAATGAAATAGTTAAAGATCTTATAAAATATGACGATGTACTATTAACTTATCGAAATAAAAATAATATTAAGAAAATTAAACCTAATAAATATAGAATTTTTTACGAAAAATTAGATTTAACTGATTATAAAAATATTGATAAATTTTTAAAAAAATACAGTAAATTACTAAAAAATATTAAATTCATAAATTTAGCTACTGCGAAGTCAGATAAAATAATTATTAATTTAAACACTATTGATATTCAAAATGTTTTTAAAGTAAACGTGTTGTCAAATATTTATTTGTGTAAAAAATTATTACCATTAATGATCCAACAAAAATTTGGAAGATTTATTTTCTTAACATCAAAAAGAGCTAGTCGAGGTGATGTTGGCATTTCTTTATACTCATCTTCAAAAGAAGCAATTTCTGGCTTCTCAAAATGTCTGGCCAAAGAATATTATGATTACAATATTACATCTAATTGTATCAAAATGGGTTATTTCAAAACTAAATTATTTGAAAAAATACCCAAAAAAATTCAATTAAAATTGATAAGTCAAATTCCTAATAAAAAATTAGGAAATTTAAGAAATATCAATAATGTAATTCATGCAATTGTAGACTCTGAATATATAAATGGATCAACTATTGATGTTGATGGGGGTATTTAATTTTTTTTCAATTCCAGAATCCTGGTAGAGCAGATAAATTTACCAAATTTATATTCAAAATTAATTTCTTTTTTATCCCTCATATTGAAAAGTAGTTTTTTGTGTTTTTCCATCTCAATTGGTAAAAACCATTTATTATCAGAAATAATTTTAATTTTTGTAAAATTTTTTTTTGCAGCACTTAATATCTTCTTATTATTTGATAATGATATTAATGGTAAGTATAAAATTCCTCTTCTGTTCAAATATTTGGACGATTCTCTAATAATCTTAGTTGTTAATTTAGTGCCATCAGCACCACTTGAGATAGGTACATTATTGAACCATTGAGATCTTTTTGCTAATTTAGATGATATACCAGATATATCGTTAATAATAAAATCGAATTTATAATCATTCCATGGCTTAAACATATCGCCATTTTTAATCTCAGCATTAATATTAAATTTAATAAAATTTTTTTTACAGCATAATATTGAATTTTTACTTAAATCAGAGGCATAATATTCATTTTCTTTTATTTTATTAGCTAAAACTATTGTGATAATTCCGCTTCCACATCCTAAGTCTAGAATTTTTTTATTTTTAACACTTTTATTTAATTTTAGAAAATTATTTACTAAAAAATCAGAAGTAGCCGTAGGTATGAATACACCATTTTTAAAATATAATTTAAAAATTTGATTATTAATTTTAATTTTTTTTAATTTCATATGATATAAAAATAATCTTTTATATTAAAATATAAATTATATGAAAAAAAATTTAGCTTTTAGAACAGATAAAATGGGTAAATATCTAATTATATTAAATATTTTAAAACAATTAAAGATTAATTATGGTCACTTAACTGTTGTTTGTTCAAAAACAAATTATAAATTGATTAAATCTCAATCATTCATAGATAAAATCATTAATAATGAAATTTTAACAGATATCAATAAACATATATGAAAAAAAAATATAAATATGGAATAATCTTACCTTTAAAAGAGTCTTTCTTAAAGGAATCATCGGGTGCTGTTTCGATTTTTGTAAAAGAATATCTAAATAAATCAAAGTTATCAAAAGACACTGTTATTTTTACCAATAAATTAAATGGACAATATTTAAGCAAAAACGTAATTAAAATTGATGGTAAAAATATTTTTTTTTCTAACCTAAATTATATAAAAAAAATATGTAAAACGAATATTTTTAAAAATTTAGAGCATGTTGAAATTCACAACAGACCCTTATATGCAGCATATATAAAAAGAAAATATCCACAAAAAAAAATATCTCTATTTTTACATAACGAATTTTATGAAAAAAATTCTATTTCAAATAATAATAAAAAAAGATACCTGCTTTTTAATTGTGACTCTTTAGTTTTTGTTAGTAATTTTTTAAAAAAACAATTTTTTAAAAATTTGAATATTAATTATAGGAATAATGTAAACGTAATTTATAATTCTGTTTCAAGCATAAAAAGATTTAACACAAAGAAGAAAAATATAATTATTTTTGCTGGTAAACTAAATAAATCTAAAGGTTTCAACATATTCATCAAAGTGATTACTAAAATTTTAGATAAATTTCCAGACTGGAAATCTTATGTAATAGGCAACGAGAAAAGAGAGAAATATAAAGTAAATCATAAGAATATTATTGTCAAAAATTGGATATCTCATAAACAGCTCTTAAATATTTATAATATATCTTCAATTTCAGTTGTTAATCCTGTATGGGATGAACCTTTTGGACGAACAGCATTGGAGAGTTCATCTAGAGGATGTGCGGTAATTACTTCAAATGTTGGTGGTTTACCTGAAACTTTCGAAAATAATCTTGTTTTAAAAAAAAATAATGAAAAAGAATTATTTAAAGTTTTAAATAATTTGATTTTAAATTCAAAAAAATTATCAAAAATTCAAAGAGATAATTTTAAAAATCAATTAATAGATAATTCAATTGAAGCAAAAAAGATAGATAATCTAAAAAAAGATCATGAGATAAAAATTAGACATGCTAACAATCAATTTAGAATAATACATGTGGGTGTTTTTGGTGAAAAACAAAATTATAGAACATATAATTTATCCCTAGCAAATAAAATTTCTAATGGATTTATTAAAAATAATAACCATGTTATTAACATTGACTACAGATCCAAAAAATTTGAATCAAATAGTTTTGGACTTAATAATTTTTTTATAAAATCAAATTTTGATGATGAAATATTAAAAATAATAGCTAATTATAAGCCTGACTTAATTCTGCTTGGTCACAATAATATCTTAAAAAAAGAGACAATGATCACTATAAAAGATACCTATAGAGCAAAAATAGCTCTATGGTATGAAGATCATATTACAAAAAATGACCCTAATTCAAGCAATAATTTGAAACTAATTGAGAAAAACCACGATCTTATAGATCAATATTTTATCACAACTCATAAAAGACATATAAAAACAAAAATCAATCATAAAAAGATACATTTTCTTCCAATGCCTGTAGATACGTCTGTTGAAAAGAGCAATTTTTCTGATCAAGAAAATAAATCTTTTGATTTATTTTTTGCTATTAGTCATGGTGTGAACAGGGGTACATTAAAAAAAAATCACATAGACAATAGAATTAAATTTATTAATAATTTAATTAAATATAATAAAAATTTAAAATTTAATTTTTTAGGTTTTAATAATCATCAACCAAAATGGAATGAAGATTTATTTCTTGAAATGAAAAAAAGTTATTTTGCATTAAATTTAAGTAGAGGAGGTCCTTATATGTATACATCAAGTAACAGAATAGCTACTTATGTTGGTAATGGTATGCCTACTTTTGTCGATAAAAGATTAAAATTTTCAGATTTTTTTAAAAATGATGAATTGTTGTTTTACAAAAATGAAAAAGATATTATTAAACAAATAAATACGCTTTTAAAAAATCCAAAGAAAATTCTTAATATAGGGATAAAAGGAAAAAAAAAATATTTTAAATTATTTGAAAACGTTATTATTTCAGATTTTATAATAAGTAAAATTTTTAATGTTAAAGGCAAATTTAATTACATATGGGAAAAAAAATAAAATTTTTTGATATATATAACCAGGATAAAGCTGTTCATAACGAATATATAAAATTATTAAAAAATCATTTTAAAAAGAATGATTTTATTCTTGGCAATAGTGTAAAAGTTTTTGAAAAAAATTTCTCAAAATTTACAAAATCAAAATTTTCAGTAAGCTGCGCTAATGGTACTGATGCATTATATTTGTCTCTTAAATCATTAAATTTACCAAAAAATTCTGAAGTAATAGTGCCTGCAATGACTTGGATATCAACAGTTTTATCAATTATTAATAATAATTTGAAACCTGTTTTAGTAGATGTTAATAAATATGATGCGCTAATTTCCCTTAAAGACATAAAAGAAAAATTAAGCAAAAAAACTAAAGTTATTTTACCAGTAAATTTATATGGAGGGATTGTAGATATTAAAAGGATAAAACAAATCATAGGAAAAAGAAAGATTTTTATAATTGAAGACTCTGCTCAAGCACATGGTGGAAAAGACGACTCTGGAAACCATATCGGAAAATTTAGTAATTTTTCTTGTTATAGTTTTTATCCGGGTAAGAACCTTGGTTGCTATGGTGATGGTGGCATGATTACAACTAATAGTAAAAAATATTACGATAAGTTAAATAAATTAAGAAATTTAGGTTCTGTTAAAAAACATAAACATGATGAAATAGGTGTTAATAGTAGACTTGACACTATTCAGGCTACGTTGCTTAATCTTAAATTAAAATCGTTAAAAGGATTAAATTTAAAAAGAAAAAAAATTGCCAACTTTTACAAAAAAAATATTAAAAATGATAAAATTAATATCATAAATTATACAAAAAATGCTGTTTTTCACCAGTATGTGATTTTAGTTAAGAATAGAAAGAATCTAATTAAACTTTTGGAAAAAAATAATATTCAATTTGGCTTACATTACCCAGTATCAATAAATAAACTTAATTGTTTTAAAAATATCTTTAAGAATCAAAACTTTTATAATTCAGAATTTATAGCTTCTAACTGCCTAAGTATACCAATTGATCCAAATTTAAATTTTAGAGATCAAAAAAAAATATGCTCAATTTTAAACAGCTACTAATTAATAATTTTATTGGAAATCTTTATTATATCAGTAGCAAAATCTATATCTGATATATTTTTTTTATTGTTGATAAAATCTAGAATCTCCTGATCCAATGACATTTTATCTTTTAATTTAATGTATCTAGATTTACCTCTGTATACGAATGCTTTTTGAGAAAAATAATCATCTGTAAATTTAGATATTTTTGGATAATTTGCATAATTATCATATATTTGAATTGGTTTTGCTATGTTCATTTCATCAAACAAAATCATTTTTTTATTTGTTATTATAGTTATTTTTCTTACTTTTTCTGGATTTAACCAGCTCACATTAATATCGATTGGAATGTTTTTTATTTTAAAATTTGCATAAATTATATCACCACTATTTAATCTTAAAATATCGTGTTTAATATAACTTTTTAATTTTATTTCATTATTAAATAAAAATTTTAGAATACTTAGATCGTGTGTTGCTAAGTCAGCAAATGAATTTACATCATTTCTAATTGGCCCAAAATTTTGCCTTTGAAATTTAATATATTTGATTTTCCCTAATTTATTTTTTTTTATAATGTTTCTAAGATAATTAATATACTGATGGTATAAATATATATATCCGAACCTTAATTCACTTTTTGATTTATGTAACTCTTTTTTAACAACTCTAAAATCTTTTAATTTACTAAAACCTGGTTTTTCTAATAATATCTTTTTATTTAAAGGTATTATCTTTTTTATTAATTTTAAATTTTTACTTGGTGGAGTTGCCAAATATATATGACTAATATCTTTGTATTTTGATATTTTATTTAGATCTATTATATTAATAAAATCTCCAAATCTTTTTTTGATTAAATATGTTTTCTGATTATCTGCATCACAGACATAAATTTTTTTAAACTTTTTAAGATTTTTAATCGTGTTAATTATAATTGAACCCCAATAACCACAACCAATTATCAAAATTTGATTTTTCATATTTTAATCTTGTTTAGAGCATTATTTTTAAACAAATTAGCATCTTTAATATACCTTCTAACCATTTCTGTAGATTTATGTCCAGTCATTGCCATTATAACTCTTTCTTCGACTCCTGAATCAGCTGCAGACGTAGCAAAACCCGATCTTAAACTATGCCCAGAGTAATTTCTACTTTCGATACCTGCTAATTTTAAATAATCTTTTATAAGTAAAGCGACTGTTTGGTCAGTTAATCTATTATCTGATAGTTTTGATCCTTTGGTAAACCTTCTAAATAATGCTCCAGAATTAATTTTTGATATCTCTATCCATTTACGGATTGAAACCACTGGGCAATACTGTGAACTGTCAAAGTAGGGCAGTCCTTTTACGGAACCCTCGCCAAATTGATCTGTTTTAGATCTTTTAAGATTAATCTTAAGACCTTCTTGCATGAATTCTAGATCTTCAAAGTCCAGTGAAACTATCTCATTTCTTCTAAATCCACCTGAAAATCCAATTAATATAATCGACCTGTCCCTAAGTTTTTTTATTTCCTCATTTTTTTTATTATCAATTACATTAATAAGTTTTTTTAAATTATTGATTAATAATGGTTTTTTTCCTTTTTGAATGCTTCCTTTTCTTCTTTTAATCCCCATCATATTTTCAATAATTGATGGGTGTTTTGTGTCTAAATAATGACCTTTGATCTTATGTATGACCCCTATAGACACTAATCGCCTCTTTAATGTGCTCATTTTAACGTCTTTTGTTGATAAATAAGTTAAATATAATGATACTATTTTTGGTTCTGATGGAAGCGATTTAAATCCTTTTTGCGCACAGAACAATCCAAAATCATTAAAATCTGATTGATAAGCTCTCACTGTATTGTTTGCTTTTGAGCTTTGAAGATTTAATAAAGTCTCTTGTTGTAGTGATTTTATGTCTGTTATTATTTCACTCATATATTACTATTGATAACCATTAATTATCGTTAGTAATAATATAATAGATTTACAATGTCAATAAGATTAATTTAAAAATAATGATTAAAGATTCACAAGAAAATCTTAATGAAGTTAATGAAACTTACCCCCAACATATGTTGATAGCTTTTAAAATTGGAATTACTATGCTTGTAACCTGAGTTTTTTGTCTTATACATGGATTAATACCAGGCTTTTTAAAAAAACTGGCAGCAATCAAATTACTAAAATGTATGAGATGGTTTCAAGAAATTAATATTTGTTAATATAATAATATCAATCTTTTAAAATTAATTATTAAGGTTTATGATTAGAAAATTGGAACTAAAAGATAAGGAAAATTGGACTAAATTATACAATGGTTATGCCTATTTCTACAAAGTTCCAATGAATACAGGGATTTTAGACACTTTATGGGGATGGATTCACGATGATAATCATATTGTTAATGGCATTTGTTTTGAATTAGAAGGTAAAATCGTTGGTATTGCTCATTATAGAACAATGCCAAGACCAATTACAGGCGAATATGTTGGTTTTTTAGACGATTTGTTTGTAAAGCCAGAATTTAGAGGGCAAAAAATAGCCCAAAAACTTATTAGTCACCTAAAATCATTATCTAAAGCCAATAATTGGAATGGAATTCGTTGGATCACCCACTCTTCCAATGAAAAAGCAAAGAAATTATACGATAAAATAGCCAAAAACACAGGTTTTGAACTCTATGAACTTAAAAGGAACTAAGTTTCAGCTAAAAGTCTGGAATTACTTGAGGAAAATACCAAAAGGTAAGGTTAAATCCTACCTTGAAGTTGCTAAAGGCATTGGAAAACCTAAGGCATTCAGAGCTGTTGCTAATGCAGTGGGTAAAAACCCCTATCCTCCTTTAATACCATGTCATAGAGTAATCAGATCCGATAGAAGTCTCGGCGGATACTCTGGAAAAGGCGGAATAAAGGAAAAAAGACGATTACTGCGTAAAGAAAAAGTCTATTTAAAATAGTACTTTTTAATAAGCTACATTATAAAAAACCATTGGTATTAAACACTTTTATACTAATAAAGCATATTTATGCTCAAAATACATTTTACATCCTTCAGTTGTGCTGTATACCACTCTTCGCTAAAAATAAGGTGCTCTATGGCCGTTTAAACCATATATTCTCATACTGCATTGCTCTACTTCTCAATAATATCAACATTTTTTTATTCTTCAAAAATACCCATTTTTAACCCTAAATTATTTGTTTTTTAGCTTCAATATGTAATAAAAATTATCAGAATTACGAATAAGTATTGTAATTAAACACTTTTAGCTTAATTTAAATAATTTTGCTGTATCAAGAGTGTATTTATCAGATTTTATAGTTGTTTATTCTTTTTATTTTGGGTGATTTCTTAATTGTAACTCTGATTTATTTAAAAATAATCTAAACTTTAATATAAAAAAATCTAATTATTACAATATTTTATACGTATTACTTAATTAAAAACATTAATATATAGTAAACATTTAAGTACTAAATATAGTTAAACTTTTTTATTTTCACGAAGTGAAATATATATGCCTGATAGAACAATTACAAATAAGCCCAAGAAAGTCCAGTTATCAGGAAAATCAGAGAAGAAATAATAGC
>Ga0206682_10002525_pt1 | contig 16475 bp, 19 predicted proteins | sample M240m12015metaG_FD_155444 | JGI IMG/M metagenome (GOLD analysis project Ga0206682, IMG submission 155444) | Ammonia-oxidizing marine archaeal communities from Monterey Bay, California, United States - M2 40m 12015 | ecosystem: Environmental > Aquatic > Marine > Intertidal zone | place: USA...
GGAGCCGGTATCATGTCCTTTGCTAATACAGCTAGAGATAAAGCTAAAGCATTTGCAGGAGCTGTAGGTGAAAAAATTGGTAATATAAGAGGTAAGATTGCAGATTTCTTAGACGCTAACGATGGGTTAGTAGGAGGAATAAAAGCAGCCGCTGTGGGATTAGCAAGCAAGGCCAAAGACTGGTTTGGAGGTAAAGTACAAGGACTTAAAGATTGGTGGAATGGAGATAAAGCTAAATCAGCTACACCAGAGATAAAACAAGAAGAAATTAAAAAGGTTACTACACCGTTAATGCAAATGTCTAAAGATCAAGCTAAGACATTTACTACTGCTATTAACACTGCACTTACTAAAGGGGCAGACACAACTGTTAAAGCTATGGATAACTTAGGTGATGTATTAGAAAATCCTTTAGGAGAAAATGCAAAAGCAGCAAACAACCAATTAGCAGAGTTAAAGAAATTAAAAGAAACAAGTGATAAGCAACATTCAAAAGAATTGCTAGAACTTAGAAATCAAACAGCACTACTATATCAATACATAAAAGCACCGCAGAAAAATATAATAAAAATGAACACTTTCAAAGTCGGTCAATCATTAACAAGAGTATAAACTATTTATAAGCATATTAACAATTTAAATTAAACAATTATGGCACTTATTGATTCATTAACATCAACAACATTAGGATTAGGGGGAGCACAACCACCATTGAGAGATGGAGCATCTGCTGATACTACTAAAACACACGTTGACGGAGGGAATATCAATGCTGGCGCTTCTGCTATCGATTTAGATGGAGCAACACCAGCTAAGTATTTGGATAATCCTCCTGCGTAATATTTATGGCATTAACAGATCTAAAAACTGATCTAAAGTCTTTAAAATTTGAGAGCGGTTTAAATCGTAAACCTCTAGTCGTTAAAGATATAGATAAAGAAGGCGGAAGAAATTCCGGCTTAGCTGTACAAGGTATCCTCGCTGCAAAGCGATTAGACGATACTATACGTATGGCTAAACTTGTTATTGCTAAACCCGGGATAACCCACGTAGTAAAGCAAGCCTTAACTGGATTTATTAGTGCTGTAGATAAAAAAGCATTATATAAAGGTGATATAGGTTTAGGTAAGGAACTTTTAGCCGAAGGTAAAGACATACTTTTAACTGCTTTAACAAATATAGGACAAACACCTTTAAATGGTTTAGGTTTACATCTATATAAAGGAAGTAAAGAGTTTGGAGGAGTTGATGTTAGAAGCTACATAAAAAGAACTTTTCAAAATGAGTATAATAGCAAAGCTGGAAAACGAATAATACAAACAGGTCATTCCAATGAACTTTCAGCAGGTATTAAAAAAAGTAAAAAGTTACCCTTATCTGAAACCGATGCCGATCTAGCTAAATATGGTAGAATAAATTATACAAAAGAAATAGCTAATTCTGTTAATACTGCAGATCCAATTAATGCTCTCAAAATTAGCAGAGGAGATTCAACACCTTCTGTTTTTGATGACCAAATGGATTTAATTCCTTTTGGATTTTCAGTATATGACCAAGAAACTCCTATTAATATTAGATTTAGAGCTTTCTTAGATAGCTTTTCAGATACCTTTACAGGTAATTGGAATAGTACTAGGTACTTAGGTAACCCTCAACAATTTAGAACATACGACGGATTTGATCGTCAACTTTCTATGGGATTCAAAATAGCTGCATTAACTAGAGAAGAGCTAATACCTATTTACAGGAAACTTAATGTACTTGTATCTACTACAGCTCCTAATTACGACGACGATGGGTTATTTATGAGAGGTACATGGTGTAAGATAACTGTTGGGGACTACTTAAAACAGACTCCTTGTACTATATCATCTGTCGGTCTGAGTTGGCAGCAAGATTACCCTTGGGAGATCAAACAAGATAAAGACGAAGACAAAGTAATGATAGTACCTCACGTATTAGACGTTAATCTATCTGCTGTATTGGAACATAACTTTATTCCTCAAGCCGGTGTAATACCGTTTATAGGTGATCATACAGATAAAGACTTTATTAACTCAGAAGATGGGCAACCAGAAAGCGGCTTTTAATTAATCTCTAATGAACAGATACACGACAATAGAACAATCTAAGACATCTGAAGGTACGAGATACATACAAAACTCTATTTACCCAGATATACCTGAAACTGTAGATGATATTTACGTTATTACTACTGTCGGAGATCGATATGATATATTAGCAAAGCAATTTTATAGAGATGCATCACTATGGTGGATAATAGCTTCTGCTAATCCTATAAATACATCAGATTCTTTAGTACCAACCCCAGGAGAACAGTTAAGAATACCAGCAAATCCAAATGAGATTATATCAAAATATGAGCAGCTAAATAAAAAAAGATAAGTTATGTCAGATAGTGTTTTTAATAAAACCCCTATAACAGGATTAACACCGGTTGACGGAACTGTTAGAGACCAGTTAAAAGTCAGAGGTGAACTACACGGTAAGACTTTTGAGGACCCAGATTTTACTCAACATTACATCAATACCAATTACGCTTTCATAAAAGTATCATCCGGTATAGATATAACTGGAAAAGACGATGCTGCAAAAAAATACCAACTTTTAGGTGGAACTTTATCTGAAGGGAAAGCTCGTAAAGGTATTAACTTCAGCGGAGAAGACTTTGAAACTTCAAACAATGCATATACATTTCAAAAAGAAGGAATAGTACCTCAACCCGGTATTACTTCCTTTGATATTCAAACTCAAGGAGCAGAAGGTTTATTAAGAATGGTTGATTTAAATATTAAATGTTTTTCTGTAGAACAATTTAGTGTATTAGAAAAACTATATATGAGACCAGGGTTCAAACTTCTTTTTGAATGGGGACATTCAGTTTATGTTGACAATAATGGGGGTAAAGTATATACCCCAAAAACTATCCCAGATGGTACTGTATTCGGAACAGAAAAACCAATAGCTAAAATAAAAGAAGAAGGAGGACAGTTAATATATGACTCTCAACATAACTACGATTATATGATTGGGACTATAATGAACTATGAATGGGGGTATGACAATGGAGAGTATAATATAACTGTTCAAGCATTAGGAATGGGAGGATTATCAGAAACCCAAGCTCGTATGTTTAAAATAGGTACAGATAAAGACACAAATCCTGACGGTGAAGCAGATAAAGGACTAGAGTTTGATAATGCAGATAAATTAGAAGGTTCTTTTACTACCATATTAAAAACTATTACAGAAACAGCCGGTAGAGGAAGACAGTCAGAAGACAAACTAATCCCTATAAAAGCAGACCAAGAAAGAATAGATAAAGGTTTAAAGAAAAGAAAAGTCAAAAAATTTGTTGATGATATATGCTCACAAATTGGAGATGGATTTAAATTAGAAGTATATAAATTAGATTTCAAGCAATCTGAAAATTTAAAGTTTACTTATATTCCTTTTAGATTTATTTTTGGATGTATGAATTATTTTTTCTTACCAAAGTACGAAGGAGAGAAAGACCCAGAAGGAAAGTTCTGTGTAGAAAGCGAAAGAAATCTATACGTAACATATGATAATCACTACAGCGTAGATCCTCATGTATGTTTGCTACCAAAGCAGACCGCTTCTACTCCTATAGAAACTGCTGCACTAAGTGGATTTAGAGATACAGCAGCTTTTAAAGGGGACTTACTAGATGTATGGATTAATACAGAATACGTATACAACGTAGCAAGAGATATACAAAAAGATCCTGATGCTGAACCCACAATCGCTACTTTTTTAGATGTAATATTACTTGGTCTTCGAACTGCAATGGGGGGAGTAAATGATTTCACTCTATATAACGATTTTTATTTAGATAAAGAATTAGGACCTACGTCAGTAAGAGACAGACAATTACCAATAGATACTTCTATAAAAGATCAAGAAACAATATTACAAGCTTTAGGAAAAAAATCTTATGTTCAGTCATTTAGTTTTAACACAAGTATCGATCAAGCTACTTTAAACGCAATGACTACTCAAGCTGTTCTTTCCGGAACAGATGCTGCTGAAAGCTTACATAGAGGAGTCTCAGCGTACAATAGAGGTATAACAGATAGATTCGGCGAAGATAAAGCGCTAGAAAAAATAAGCGGACAAACTTCAGATGCAGAAGCACAAAAGAAATCCGTTGAAGAACAGTATGATCAATTGTTCAGCAAAAAATCTTATATAAAAGATACTGTAGAAAAAATAAAATACGCAGCCTCTGATGACCAACAGATTAAAATATCAGAGAAACTACATAGCGAAGAGAAACATACCGGCTTCGCAATACCCGGCAATATCAGTTTAGTAATGAAAGGAATTGGAGGAGTAAAAATGCTTCAATTTTTTAAATTACCATATGATAATTTACCTGATTCATATAAAGAAGCAGAAGTAGTTTTTATGGTAACAAATATAAGCCACTCTATAGACGGAGGATCATGGATAACTAGCTTAGAAGCACAAGTACAGATAATATAATGTTTTTACCAAAATCAAAATATAAAGGACCATTTACAGCAACAGGAGGAGATGAAGAACTTTTGGTCAAGTCTACTCTAAAGCCGTATAGAGGGGAATATATAATTACGTACAAGAATCAATACTTCAACGGTGCAACACCTCAAGAGGCTAAGTATGAGTTAATTCTCAAAAAAGTTCACTTAGAAAAAGAAGAAAATAAAAATAAACATAAAGGCCCTCAACAAACATTTATTGTACCATCAGAAGCGGATTATAAAAATAAGTACTTTGATAGGCATTTTGCAAAAGACTTAAGAAGTAAAAAAATTGTAGAGATAACTTTAAAAGAATCTAACAGACTTAAAAAAGTACCTGGCAATATAACAGTATCTCTTCAATGGTTCTTAGAAGGTCCAGCTAAAGATACTGAATATAGAGGGTACATATACTACGGAGCTGAAACTAGAAATAGAAAATCAGTCTCAGAAGCTACCAAAGTTATGAAAGGTTTAGATATCTTTTTAAAAGATTTAGGAGAATTTGTGAAGTAATAGTTGCCTACCAGCTATATTTTACTTATATTTACTTATACTAAAGGTTATACATAAGTGTTTTATATAGTAGAAGAAGAAAATAAGTTACAGTCATTAGAGAATCTAGTCAGATTAGGTTGCTACGTTAATGTAGTATCTACAAACGACCTATACCATTCTAAACTTACATCTACCGTAGCAGTTTATATAAGACTACTGCAATCTGAACATGGATATATTATTCCTATAGATCACCCCGAAGGATTAAACGTAGATAAAGACCGGGTCTACCAAATTCTTTTGAAAGCAAACACACTGTATACATTAAATAAGAAAGAGTTGCTCTATCACTTTAATCTACAGGATGCTATAGATGTTTCTCTTTTATATGCAATGACTAAATACGATAAATTAGAGTATACCAAAGAAAATAGTTCATTAAATTATTTTTACAATAAATTCAAAGCTCATAAAGATATAAATAAGTTAATTCCTATCTCTAAACTTTATGAATCTCATGAAAATATATACAAACAAATAAAACCGATACTGAAATATGATATACCAGATGGTTTTAATTTTTATAATCAAACTGCCACTAATGTTTTCTTTCTTTTAGAGCAAGGAGGTTTAGGAGTATATTATGATGAATTTAATAAACTATTTACTCCTAGGAATCCACTCTACAATACGAACAATAATACAGTTTTAACATCTTACAACTTATACAATGCTACTTCTAGACCTACTAATGCTTTCAATTCTGTTAATTTTGCTGCTATACCTAAGACTCCCGAGCACAGAAAAACCTTTCGACCGACCGGTGATTACTTTGTTGAGTTTGATTTTGACGGTTATCATTTGCGCTTACTTTGTGAGCAAATTGGGTATAAACTTACCGACGCATCAGCTCATAAGCAACTAGCTAAACAATACTTTAATAAAGAAGAAATAACCGAAGAAGAATATGATAAAGCAAAACAAATTAACTTTCACGCAATTTATGGAAAGATACCAGAGAAGTACGCTTTCCTTGACATCTTTACAAGAATTGATGATTATATCAAAGAGCTATGGAGACAGTACCAAGATGACGGAAAAGTCTTGGCTCCAATTAGTGGAAAGCCTTTCACAAGCTCGCTCAAAGGAATGAATCCTCAAAAACTGATGAATTATGTTATGCAGTCTTTAGAGACTTCTAGAAATATTCTCATTTTAAAAAATGTACTAAGGTACTTACAACATAAAAAGTCTAAAGCTGTGCTTTATACTTACGACTCAATACTTTTCGACTTTTCTAAGGAAGACGGAAAGGAACTACTAACAGACTTAGAAGAAATACTTTCAGAAAACGGGAAATACCCAGTTAAATTCAAGTTCTCAAAGAATTTGGTTTTATGATACTAACTTATATTTATATAAAATGACAAATGTTACAGAAATACGTCAATTTGATTACGACATTGACGAAATAAGTTTAAACGAAGATATGAGCAACAAATTATTTTGTACTTTTTCTACAGAAGGAGAATTAGAGAGCACATTAACAGAAATACAGGAGAGGTACAAGATCATTTATAACAAGATCTTTGTTCTCTATTCAAAAAGCCAGGACGAGTACATATGTACATACAACGTTGATTACGGCAATGTGTCTACATTTCTAGAAAATACTATTCTAGTACACAGAAAGAAAGAATCAAACACCCTATACACCATCAATGCACTTAACACCTTAGTTAAGGAATTAAATGACGGAGTATTAGATAAAAACTTTAGAGTTAACTGGACTGATTACAGAAATTGCATACTGCTAACCAAAGGTCCAGAATTAAAAAGAGTAAATACCAAACTTTTTCGTATAATAGAGTTGGAGAACTAAAATTAAGTTCTTATATTGGTATATATAGAGTTATAAATTAAATAAATTAGTTATATGGACATTAATGCAATCAAGGCTAAACTATCTGCCTTAAACAACAACGGTCAGGAAAGAGAAAAAACTGACTATTCAAAAATCTTTTGGAAACCCGAACAAGGTAAACAGACTGTACGTATTGTACCTTCTCATTACGATCCTACTTTTCCATTCAAGGAGTTAAAATTCCATTATGGTATAGGTAAGTATCCAATGGTAGCTTTATCTAATTTCGGTAAACAAGATCCAATCGAAGAGTTCGTAAAAGAGCTTAGAAAAACAAATGATAAAGACAATTGGTCATTATCTGGTAAAATTAACCCTAAGACTAGAGTTTTTGCTCCTGTAATTGTTAGAGGAGAAGAAGACAAAGGAGTTAGATTATGGGGATTCGGAGTTACGATTTATAAAGCATTACTAGCTTTAGCTGAAGACGAAGATGTAGGAGATTTTACAGATGTTATTAACGGATGGGATATGGTAGTTGAACAACAACCAGGAAACCCTTACCCTACTACATCAGTAAGAATTAAACCTAAGCAAACACCATTATCTGACGATAATAACCTAGTTGAAACATGGTTAAAACAACAACCTAACCCGGTCGAAGTACATACTCAGTATGATTACGATTTTATCAAGAAACAACTACAAAACTACCTTAATCCAGGATCTGTAGAGGAGAATGCTCCAGCAGCAGGTTCTGAAACACCGCCAGAAAGCTCTAGTCCTCAAAAGACTGACTTTACTTTAGAAACAGCTACTGCTGGCAATAAAGATACAGTTAGTAAATTTGACGACCTATTTAACGAGTAATATTTATGGCAAAGAAAAAAGAAGTTCAAGAGGCCGCATCTGCGGCTGTCAAGAAAGGTTTTAACCTTAGTAATTTTAAGAAGAAAAAAGGATTTTCAAATGCTTCTGTTAAATTCAAAGAGCAGGGATGGATTCCACTGTCTAAAGCTTTCCAAGACATTACATCTCTCCCCGGTATTCCTACCGGACATATAACTCTGTTGAGAGGACACAGTGATACGGGTAAAACAACTGCCCTATTAGAAGCTGCAGTTAATGCCCAAAAACTGGGCATACTGCCTGTGTTCATTATCACAGAGATGAAGTGGTCTTGGGACCATGCTAAGGAGATGGGATTACAATTTGAGGAAGTTAAAGATGCTAACGGAACTGTAACTGACTATGAAGGGCATTTCTTATATGCTGATAGAGGACAGTTAAATACTATTGAAGATGTAGCAGTTTATATTGCTGATCTTATGGACGAACAAGCTAAAGGTAACTTACCTTATGATATGTGCTTCTTCTGGGATAGTATTGGATCAGTTCCTTGTGATTTATCAGTACGTTCTAATAAGAATAATAATGAATGGAATGCAGGTGCAATGTCTACTCAATTTGGTAATAATCTTAACCAAAAAATCCTATTATCTAGAAAAGAAAACTCACCATACACTAATACGTTAGTTGCTATCAATAAAGTATGGACTATGAAACCTGAATCGCCTATGGGTCAACCTAAGCTTCAAAATAAAGGTGGAATGTCTATGTGGTATGATGCAACGTTAGTAGTAACTTTTGGGAATATCACTAATCCTGGTACTTCAAAAATTAAAGCTATTAAAAACGGTATGCAGGTAGAGTTTGCTAAACGTACTAATGTTCAGATAGAAAAGAACCATATTGGAGGAGTACAATCTCGAGGAAGAGTAGTTATGACTGCACATGGATTCTTACCTGATGATAAAAAAGCAATCGATAAGTATAAAGATGCTCATAAAGAACATTGGTTGAAGTTAGTAGGTACGTTAGACTTTGATCTAATCGAGGAAGGAGATTTAGAAGAAACACCAATCGCTCCTAACTTACTCGATTAATGTTAATAGAGATACCTGTATTTTCCAAAGAACAATGTAATGATATCATCTCAGAATATGCTGAAGATGAGTATATTATAGCTCAGACTTCTGAGGGTACAGAATCTAATGTAAGGCAGTGTGATGTAAAAAACCTGATTACAGAAAATAAGTTAATTGAGAACATTACCAGTAAAATAAAAGAGTCTATCCAAACTCCTTTAGATATAAGTGAATTAACTTTTATCAGATACACTAAAGGCGGACAGTATAAAGTTCATATAGATAGAGGAGAAGGATTGCCAAGAAAGTTTTCTTTCTCCATTCCTCTCAATGATACCTACGAAGGAGGAGCTTTTGACGTTTACACAACAAATAAAGCTAGCAGCAGACGTAGAGTCACTCAAAATATAGGAAAAGCAATATTTTTTGACAGTAGATTACCACATGCCGTTACCCCGGTTACTGAAGGTACTAGGTATGTGATAGTAGGTTGGATTAATGACCCAGAATAAATTATGAAATACGAAAACATACTTAATAATTTAAAAGAGACCCCACCCCGAGCGTTGAATGATCATATCATGATCATAGATGCTATGAATATGCTTATTCGTAGTTTCTCATTGCTCAAAGCGATGAACCCATCAGGTCATCACATAGGTGGCTTGGTTGGGTTTCTTCGTTCTCTTGGATATGTAACAAGAATATTTGACCCTACTAGAGTTATTATAGTATGGGACGGCAAAGGAGGATCTGCTAATAGAAAAAATATTGACCCTAACTATAAAGCTCAAAGAGCTACTTCAAGAATAACACATTGGGGGTTATATGATTCTAAGACTGAAGAAATGGAAGCATTAATTGGTCAACTTTTCAGAACACAAGACTACTTAGAGTGTCTTCCTATACAACAGATAATGATGGAAAAGCTAGAAGCTGATGATATTATAGCTTACATAGCTAAGAGAGCATCCATGTCTAACGTTAAAAAATGTACCATAATATCTTCAGATAAGGATTTCCTACAGTTAGTTGATGATACCGTAGAGGTCTATGCACCAGTAAAAAAGAAAACATTTACTGAGAGTAATATATTTGAAGAACTTAAGGTATTACCAGAGAATTACAACATAGTTAAAGCATTACTAGGTGATAACTCTGACAACTTACCAGGTGTAAAAGGTTTAGGTATAAAAACAATTATATCAGAATTTCCAGACTTAGTAAATAAACCAAGCACAGATTTAGAATACGTGTATAATGTATGTGCTGCTAAATTAGAAGAGAAGAAATTTAAGAAAATATTTCCTAAAATCATAACTGAATGGGATAGAGTAGAAACTAACTATAAGTTGATGGATTTAAACGTTACTGATTTAGATGAAAAAGAAAAAGATTACGTTATGGAAGTACTTAAAGAAACAATACCTGATTTACAGACAGGTGCGTTCTTAAGATTATTAGATAAAGATAAAATAGAAGGTATAACAAAGAACACTGAAGGATGGCTAGAAAACTTCAGAGGATTAACTATAGCATCATGAAAAAAGCAATCATAGTTAGCGGTTATTTTAATCCACTTCACAAAGGACATTTAGAGTTATTCGAAAAAGCTAAAGAAGCAGGAGATGCCTTAATAGTTATTGTGAATAACGATAAACAAAGAGAAATGAAAGGCTCAAAGTTTTTCATGGACGAACAAGAAAGAGTTCAAATCATTAGAGCATTAAGTATAGTCGATATGGCTTGGATATCAATCGATGAAGATAGTACTCAAAATGAAACACTTAAGCTAATGTTTGGTAAGTTTAACGAAACATATAAATTAGCTTTTGCTAACGGAGGAGATCAGAATAATAATACTATCCCAGAAAGACAGGTATGTGATCAGTACGGGATAGAATTAATTGACGGATTAGGAGATAAAATACAGTCTTCCAGTTGGTTATTACAAAAAAAATAGTTATATTAATTAAACAAACAAGGTTATAGATGACATTAAAGAGCTTACAACAATACGGGAAGGGGTTCCAACTAAAAGTACTAGGATCATTACTTACAGACAAAGGCTTCCTGCTTAACGTTAGAGATGTTTTACACGATCATTATTTTGATGCTGATTCACATAAATGGATCATAAACGAAATCATTAAGTATTTCGATAAGTATCATACTAACATTACAATGGACGTACTTAAAGTAGAACTCCAAAAATTAGAGAACGAAGTACTTCAAGTAGCGCTTAAAGAAGAGTTAAGAAACTCTTACGAAGCTTCCCAAGATGATTTAGACTACGTACAGGAAGAATTTCAGACCTTCTGTAAAAATCAAGAAATGAAATCAGCCATACTCAATTCAGCTGATCTCCTAAAAGAACACGACTTTGATGGGATTAGAAATATGATTGAAAAAGCTATGAAAGCTGGTATGGATAAAAATATTGGACATGAATACAACAAAGATGTTGAAACTCGTTATAGAACTGACTATCGTCCTACTATTCCTAGTCCTTGGCCTATCCTTAATGATGGACTTCAAGGCGGATTTGGACCTGGGGACTTGGCTATTATTTTTGGTAATCCGGGAGGTGGTAAGTCTTGGACTTGTGTTGCTATGGCTGCTCATGCTGTTAAAATGGGCTATAAAGTCAATTATTATACTTTGGAACTCGGAGAAGATTACGTCGGTAAAAGATTTGACTGTTATTTTACAGGGCACTCTATTGATGAAGTTAATAATCACCGTAAAGAAGTTCAAACACATGTTGATGGACTTAAAGGGAGATTAATAGTTAAAGAATATGCACCTAAATCTGCTTCAGTAGGTAGTATTAGATCTCATATACAGAAATGTATTGATATGGATCATAAACCCGATTTAGTTGTTATTGATTATGTTGATTATTTAAGAGCTCCTTCTAGAGGTTCTAAATTTGCAGAACGTAAAGATGAAATCGACGATGTATTTATTGCTACTAAAGGTTTAGCTAAAGAGTTGAAAATTCCTATCATTACACCATCTCAGGTTAATAGAATGGGAGCTAAAGATTCAGTTATCGAAGGAGATAAAGCAGCTGGGTCTTATGACAAGATGATGGTTGCAGATATTTGTTTATCGTTATCACGTCAAAAAGAAGATAAGGTACTTGGTACTGGGAGAGTCCATGTTATGAAAAACAGGTACGGTCAAGACGGTATGACCTACAATGTTAAAATGGATACTAACAATGGTCATATAGAGTTTGAAGGTAAAGTAGACCCTTCAGATTTAATAGAACCTGGAGGAGATAGTAACTTTACCGTTGATAGAGCTACTGTGAATAAAATTTTTGATAAAATATAGAAATTTAGGTGATGAATAGTAAATATATATTCTATTTATTACCATGCCCGAAAGACATAGTCCGCCGGGTGTTTTTGTCTAACATACCCAATAATATATAAAGATATATGAGTTTACTAGAAGAAAGAGTTGTGTATAAACCCTTTGAATACCCTAAAGCATACGATTACTGGTTAAAACAACAACAAGCACATTGGCTTCATACAGAAGTACCTATGTCGCAAGATGTAACTGACTGGAAGTCTAACCTAAAAGCACATGAAAAAAATGTTGTTGGGGGAATACTTAAAGGATTTGCACAAACAGAGACAGTTGTTAATGACTACTGGTCAACATTAGTTACCAAGTGGTTCAGAAAACCAGAGATTATCATGATGGGCACGACTTTAGGGTCTAGTGAAACTATACATGCAGAAGCTTACTCACTATTAAATGAGCAATTAGGTTTAGATAACTTTGCTGAATTTATGGAGGATGAAGCTACAATGGCTAAGATTGAAAACCTTATGAATGTAAGGGATGGACATAATGGAGAACCTAACTGGCACGATAGAGCTAAGTCTCTTGCAATTTTTTCCGCGTTTACGGAAGGTGTTAACTTATTTAGTTCCTTCGCAGTTCTTTTGTCATTTAAGATGAGAAATAAACTTAAAGGTGTAGGACAAATTGTTGAGTGGTCTGTTAGAGACGAATCTCTTCACTCTGAAGCAGGATGTTGGCTATTCAGAACGTTAATGAAAGAACATCCTGAATTTAAAACAGATGCTTTAGTTACAGATATCGAAGAAGCAGCAAAAAATGCTCTACAATTAGAGTTTGATTTTATTGATAAGATATTTGAGATGGGTGATTTAGAGAACCTAACTAAAGAGGAATTAAAAAACTTTATCAAACATAGAGTTAATACTAAGATGGCAGATTTAGGACTTTCACCTATTGTTGCATCAGAAGATATTGATAAAGGAGCACTGAAGACTATGAAATGGTTTGACGCAGTTATTGCCGGAAAACAGCAAACAGATTTCTTTGCGAGTAGAGTAACAAATTATAGTAAAGGACATTTAGACTGGTCAGCAGCATTTTAATAGATAAGTTATGAGCATAATAGTAGATACCAGCGACTGGGAAGCTGGAAAGGATTACCCAGAATGGATGAATGAAGTTTCACTTGCAACAATCTCAAAAGGATATATGCTCCCAGGTGAAACTCCTAAAAAAGCATATAGAAGAGTAGCTTCTACGATTGCTAAAAGATTAGACAGGCCTGATTTAGAGAATAAATTTTACAGGTACATATGGAAAGGATGGTTGAACTTAGCCTCTCCTGTACTTTCAAATACAGGAACTGATAGAGGATTACCAATCTCATGTTTTGGTATCGACACACCCGACTCGATACGAGGTATTGGCTTAACAAATGCTGAACTCATGAGATTGACCTCTTTAGGTGGAGGAGTAGGAATCGGACTTTCTAAGATTAGAGGTAGAGAAGAGAAAATTGGAGACGGTTCTATGGGAAGCTCTGAAGGAGTTGTACCATGGGCTAAGATTTATGACTCAACTATTATTGCTACCAACCAAGGAGCTGTAAGAAGAGGAGCAGCCTCTGTTAATCTCGATATTAATCACCCAGATATAGAAGAATACCTGGAGATACGTAGACCTAAAGGAGACCCAAATAGACAGTGTCTAAACCTACATCAATGCGTTGTAGTGGATGATAACTTTATGCAAAAACTAGAGCATAGAGACGCTGATGCAATGGGATTATGGGTTAAAATACTAAAGTCTAGAGTGGAGACTGGAGAGCCTTATATCATGTATAAGGATACAGTTAATAATGCTAATCCACCTGCATATAAAAAGAACAACTTGGATGTTAGTATGACTAATATCTGTTCTGAGATTACTTTACATACAGACGAAGAACATAGTTTTATTTGCTGTCTTTCTTCTGTTAATTTAAGTAAATGGCACGAATGGAAAAATAGCGATTTAGTTGAAACTTCAATTTATTTTCTAGACGGAGTATTAGAAGAGTTCTTAGCTAAAACTTCTGGTAGAGATTCTTTAATTAGAGCTCATAGATCTGCTAAAAAAGGTAGAGCAATTGGATTAGGAGTTTTAGGATGGCATACACTACTACAAAACGAAAAGATTCCATTCACTTCTATTGCAGCAACATCACTTACTCACCAAATATTTTCGGATATTAGAACTAAAGCTGAAGCAGCTTCAAGACAATTAGCAGTAGAGTATGGAGAACCAGTTTGGTGTAAAGGTACAGGAATGAGAAATTCTCACGTAATGGCAATTGCTCCTACAGTGTCTAATAGTACTATAGCAGGTGGAGTATCAGCCGGTATTGAACCAGTACCTGCTAACGTTTATACATTTAATTCTGCAAAAGGCACTTTTATTAGGAAGAATCCTGCATTAGAATCTTACCTTGAAGAAAAAGGAGCTAATACCGAAGAAGTATGGGATCAGATTATGAAAGATAGAGGTAGTATAGCTAATCTTCCTGAGGATGTTATGCCAGCAGATGATAAACCTATATTCTTAACATTTGCAGAAATTAATCAATTAGCTTTAGTTGAACAAGCAGGTGCTAGACAGAAATATATAGATCAAACACAATCATTAAACTTAGCCTTTGATCCTACAGATTCACCTAAGTTTATTAACGAAGTTCACCAAGCTGCATGGAGATTTGGAGTAAAAACACTATACTATCTAAGAACTGACTCAGTTATTAATGGAGATATAGGCTCTAGAACATCATTAGATTGCTTAAGTTGTGATGGTTAACTATTTATAAGTAATGAAAACAGTTAAAATTCAAAATACAGTAAATTCTGCTGACATGCACGAATTGGAGATATACCACTCTGCAATTACTGCTAGTAACTTACTTACTAGTAGTGTTTCACAGAGCGGAATATTTACAGGAGTTGATTTATTCAACGGATTACAGTTTCAAGTAGAAGATGATATATCTCAATTCTTTATTAAGAATTTAACTTTATGTACTAATATAGGATCTGGGTCATTAGGTGATGCTGGTAATAATGTATTCTTTTACCAATTTGATCCGGGGGATTACGGGACTATAGAAATTAACGGTACCAATCAAATTACTACAGCAGTACCTTTTACTGCTAGACAGAACTTTGCAATTAATCCAACATTAACAGCTACAGTTACTGCTAACTATCCATACGAATTTGCTGCTTGGTATTCTAATTCTGCATTTACAGGATCAGCACTATCTACTTCCAATCCTGTAACAATCGAAAAAGAAGATTTTAACAGTACAGTTACCTGGTATGCACAATATCAATTAGGAGATAATTACTACTAAAGTTGGATTTTAAAAAGGTTTTTCGTATCTTTTAATAAAAGAAATAGTTATATGTCAAAATCAAGCGCAAAGCAAAGAATTACTCAATTAAAAGAATGGTTAGTTACCTTTAAGAAAGGTGAACCAGTAACCGCAGGAAAACGCTCTTCAAAGTTTTCTAAAGCAGATCATTATAAAAAGAAAAATAGATATGGCAAAAAAAGCAATTAAGTTTAGTGCAACATGGTGTGGTCCATGTAGATCTTATGCTCCTGTTTGGGATAAAGTCAAAGCAGAAATTACTGAAGGAGTAGAATATGTAGAAGTAGATATAGATAAGGATACTGAAGGATTGGCAGCTAAATACCAAGTCCGTTCTGTTCCAACCACAGTGATTATTCAAGAGAATGGAGATATACAAAAAGAAGTAGGTTTACAAACTTCTCAAAACCTTAAAGAATTAATTTTATTTTAATATGTTACGAAAACCCGATTCAATCCCATCATCAGATACATTAATTAAAGATTCAGTGATGGAACCTTTTTTTATTGCTAAGTCTGCTAGTGGTGGATTTACAGTTTATGAAAATGTTATTAAAGGAGATAATAATACTCCTTATATAAAGACAGTGTCTTACCCAGGTAATTTTGGAGCAGCTCTTAAGACAGTTGCAAGAGAGTTACTTAACGGAGACCCTAATAAAAAGGTATATTCATTAAAAGAATATGCTGATCGTTGGAAGTCTATAGGAAATTCCTTAACTTCTATTATAGAATAGCGTTCGCCTATACGTTTACAATACCTGGCAAATATTAAATTTAAATAAAATGGCAAAAAATGTTGTTGTTAGTCTAAGCGGAGGGATGGACTCCTCTACATTATTACTCAGATGTTTAAAAGAGTATGATCAAGTAACTGCTATATCGTTTGATTACGGTCAAAAGCATAGAGT
>Ga0206682_10002527_pt1 | contig 16470 bp, 8 predicted proteins | sample M240m12015metaG_FD_155444 | JGI IMG/M metagenome (GOLD analysis project Ga0206682, IMG submission 155444) | Ammonia-oxidizing marine archaeal communities from Monterey Bay, California, United States - M2 40m 12015 | ecosystem: Environmental > Aquatic > Marine > Intertidal zone | place: USA...
ACAGCTCCATGCACACGCAGCATGAACTCATGGCGACCGAAGGCTTTCCTCGCCTTCCTCGCCAGCGTGGCCACCGCGCCGAGCGCCAGTGCCGGCGGGGCCGAGAATTCATTCATCGGAGCTGTCCGCGCGACTTTCAAGCGAAAAATCTTTGTTCGATTTAAATCTAAAAGAGAGAGAGCGCTCAGTCCACCACGCTCGCGACGAGCTCGCGTCCCCCTTTCGCCACCTCCAGCCGCACGGACTTGTCCCGCAGCGGCGGCCCGCCCCTATCGTCCACCCACAGCCGCCCTTCCTCCACCGCCACCCGCTGGCTCTCCTTCTTACGCGCCGTGTCCTCCGCCTGCGCCAGCCGCCGAAGCGCTCGCGTGACCCACCTCGACAGCACCCCGCCCGCCTCCTTCCCGCCCTCGATCGCGTGCTCCTTCTCGAACTCAACCTGCGACACGAGGAAGTCGACGACGTCCGGGCGGGACCACGTGAGACGCCGGAGCTCCCCGGCGCGTCGCTTGGCGCGCGTCCGTTCCCTCAGGTGCGCCTCTATGACCTTGGCGACGGATTTTTTGGTCAGCGGCAGAAACGGCGCGAAGAGGTCGACGGATCCCACAGCCTTGTGCGTGTCGCTCCACTCCTCGCACCGCTCGTCCTTCCACCGCTTGAACACCGTGTCACGCAGCGTGCGCTGCGTCGCGGTGAGCTCGTCCACGCCGAGTTCCGAGTCTCCGAGTTCCGCGTCGCCGCCGCCGTTGTTATTTTGGCCGGTGTTGGACAAACCCTTCCGGACTCTCCGGTTAATCTCCACGAACCCCAAGTTCGCCTCGAGCACGAACACCGACCGGTGGAACGTCGCGTTGCCGTTCGCGCCCTTCGCCAGCAGCTGTTTCAGCATGCCCCGCGCGGGGCACCCCATCTTATCGTACTCTTCAATCACGACGACACTCTCGGGAAATACCGACAGATGCTCCACGATGGAGTCCCGCAGTAATCGCCCCTGCGCCTCCTGCTCCTGGGTGACGTAATCGGTACCGAAGATGACCTTGTACGCGGGGCAGTCACGCCCGGGGCACTCCGCGTGCCGCACCGCGCGGTTGTTGTGCGTGCCGCCGTCGTTCCAACGCGGCGCGACGTCCCCGCCCATGAACGTGGGCAGGTACCCTTTGATGACCTTTGATGAATCCACAACGGCATCCACGACGTTGCCGCCGTTGGATGCGGACGCCGCCATGGACGACGCCATGGAAGCCATGGACGTGGACGCCGCACCCCACAGGCCGCCGGTACCGCCGCTGGGCTCTGGGTCCGTGCGTTCGAGTGGGTTGCCGAACTCGTCCTCGGCGGGGTGCGATCCGTCCCCGGTGGCGTTGTACACGGCTTGCGCGAGGAGCTGATGAAAGTAGGATTTACCGATGCCGGGTGAGCCGTGGAGGGACGCGACGAGGGGTTTACCCGGGCGCGCGGCGTCCACGTGGTCGCACACCGCGTCCGCGAGTAAGTTCACGGCGGTGTCCTGGCCGTGGAGGTTGGCGGCGAGGTGCGCGCGGACGCGCTCGCACGCGCCTTCGCGGCAGAGGGTGCCGTCGGCGCCGCAGGGGATCCGTGTCGTCGCCAGTAACGCGGCGTAGACGAACGCGGTGACCGCCGCGGCGACGGGTGCCGCGGGAAGCATCGTCTCGGGACGGTCTAGGAGCCTCGTCCGGGGGGAACACCCTGCGGCGGCCGTACTCTGCGCGCTGTACTCTGTGCGCTGAGAGGGGCGGATTTGTCAATTTGGTCCTTGTGGTCCGACCGAGCAGAGGTCGGCTGCAAACCGCCGCCGCTTTTCCGCACCGCCGCCGATGCGTCACCGCCCACACACGCGGTCGGCGCGCGGGGTGGTGGGCGAATTGAACCGTGCCGCGATGACGTCGCTGTTTTACCCCTTCCGCGCGCTCGGATACGTCAACGAGGGCGTGCCGTTCGTCGAGCACCGGCGCGGCACCGAGCACTTCGTCACCGTCTCCGCGGGGAAGGCTTTCCAGGTTTACAACTGCGAGCGGCTCCGGCTGTCGCTGGTGGGGCCCCAGGGCGACGCCGACATCACCGCGCTCGCGGTCAAAGGGGACCTGACGTTCGCGGCGCACGGGCGGGACATCGTGGTGTGCAGACGCACGCGCAGGGTCTGCGTCTTCGGCGGTCACGCCGACACCGTCACGCAACTCTTCACGTTCGGCCCACGGCTCTACTCCATCTGCGCCGGGGGGCGAGTGTTGGGATGGGACATCAGCAAGGACGCGCTGGACCACCTCGACGGTACGCGCTCGTCCGCGGCGAAGCGCGCGGCGGACGCGCGAGCCTCCATGGCCGACGACGGCACCGGATCCTCCGACTCGGACGAGTCCGGATCCGACGCGCTCGATGAAACCGCGTTCGATGCAGACCACGACCTGCCCCGGTACGACGACGAGACCGGCACGCACGTCCCACGGGAATACACCATGCCCGACGCGTTCACACCGACGGTGATATGCCACCCGGACACGTACATGAACAAGGTTCTCATCGGCGCCACCGACGGCCGAGTGCTCCTACTCAACGTCAACACGGGTAAGCACATTCACGTGTTTCTTCCGGGGAACATGCTCAACCCCGACGGCGCCGCGGTGACGTGCCTGGAGCAGTCCCCGGCGCTGGACACCGTGGCGGTCGGTTTAGGTAACGGGCGTGTGGTGATCCACAACGTCCTGTACGACAAGACGGTCGTCGACTTCACCCACGACGGCAGCGCCACGCCAATCAGGTCACTGTCCTTCACAACCGGGAACCAGGACCCCTTGATCGCAGTCGGCGGCGACGGCGGCTCTGTTTCCGTGTGGGACTTGGAGAAACGGCGGCTTCGGACGATCATGCCGGGCGCGCACGACGGGCGCGTGACCCAGGCGCACTTCTTCCTCGGCCAGCCGGTGTTGATGACGGGCGGCGCGGACAACGCGGTCAAGCAATGGATCTTCGACAACGCCGACGGAACGGGCCGGCTGCTCAAGTTCCGAGCCGGGCACAGCGCGCCGCCCACGCACGTCACGTTCTACGGCGAAGGCCTTCGGCTTTTATCCGCCGGTAACGACCGCGCCCTGAGGGTGTTCAGCACCATCCAGGACCAGCAGTCCAAGGAGCTGAGCCAGTCGCACGTGGAGCGCCGGGCGAAGAAGCTTAAAATCGCAGAGCAAGAGTTGAAACTTCCGCCCGTTCGCGGCATCGCGTGGAGTGACGTGCGCGAGCGCGATTGGGCCAACGTGGTGACGTGCCACGCGGGGGAGACACGCGCGTACACGTGGCGGCTCGCCAACGGCGTCCTCGGCGAGCACGTCCTCCAGCCCCCGGCGAAGGTGAATCGACAAGGTATCTCCAACCGAGTCGGTCACCCGATTTCCGCCGTCGCCGTCTCCGCGTGCGGTAACTTTGCAGTCATCGGCAACGAAGGCGGCGAGGTTCACAGGTTCAACCTGCAGTCCGGGCAACATCGCGGGGTGTTCAAGCGGCCAGGTCCGGTGAGGGATGGCATCGACACCAATAACGCATCTAATGTCCCCGAGCACGAGCGCCAGCGCCGGCAACTTAACCTCCGCGGCGGGAAAAACTCAATCTGGAACATGGCTGATAAGTCCTACGGAATGGACGCCGCCGCGGCTGCGGCGAAGGCGCCAAAGTTACCCGCACATAACGGCCAGGTGAGCTCCATCGAGACTGACGGCGCGAACAAGCAGACGGTCACCTGCGGGTTCGTGGACGGCGTCGTCCGGGTGTGGAATTTCGGTGAGCAAAAGCTTGAGGGCGAGATGGAAACCGGCGTCGGCTGCGTCGTCGCGTCTTTACACCGGCCGGGCGCGCTCGTCGCCGTCGCGGGCGCGGACCGCGTGGTGAGGGTGCTGGACATCGCGGGCATGCGCCGCGTGCGTTCGCTCCGCGGCGCGCAGACGCAGATTTCGTCCATTCAGTTCAGCGCCGACGGTCGATGGATCTTAGCTGGCGCTGTTGACGGGGCGGTTCACGTGTGGGACGTACCGGCGGCGCGTCTTATTCAGTCCATGCGCATGTCCCGCGACTTCCCGGTGACTGACTTGTCACTGTCTCCCAACATGGACATGCTCGCGACGGTGCACGAGGGGCGGCGGGGTGTGTACCTATGGGCGAACAGTCAGATGTATTCGGCGCCCGGGTCGCTCGCGATTTCGGGTCCCAAGGGGTCCGACGATTCGGATTCCGAGGAGGGCGACCAGGTGGACGACGACGTATCGGGCGCGGTGGAGACGCTGGTGGAGCTCCCGCGGCTCCACGCCGAGCTCGGCGATTCCGGCGAGATCATCCTCGGCGCCACCGAGGAGGAGGAAGAGGACCCGAACGTGAACCTCGCCGAGAAGGCCAAACAGACGGCGCTCGAGGATGCGAAGAAGGAGGCTGGGCCCAAGGGTCTCGGCAGCGACGCACAGCGACGCCGCGCGCCCGAGCCCGTCGCGCACGGCCTCGCCACCATGGCCATGCTCCCACGCACGCAGTGGGCGTCGCTCGCGATGCTGGACCAGCTCCGCGAGCGCAACAAGCCCATCGAGCCGCCGAAAAAACCGAAAGAGGCGCCCTTCTTTATCCCCACCACGTACAACCCCGACGACCCGTCCAAAGCCGCGGTGTTCGACCTGGAGGCTGTCATCGACGACAGCGACGACGAGGAAGACAAGAACCCAAAGTCCCGGATCCTCACCGGCGCGGGGGACGACGGCGGCGACGTGGAGGGTGTATTTGTCCGCCTGTGCCGCGCGGGGGGCAAAAAGGCGGAGGCTATCGAGGAGGTCAAGCTCGCGGAACGCAAGAACAAAACCAAAGGCCGGGCCGCCGAGGCTAAGCGCAAGCTCGCGGCGCTGCGACGGAAGAAGCGACGCAAGAACGGCGAGGAGGATGAGGATGATGACGAGGACGAGGACGAGCTGAACCCGCGCGGCGGACCTTACGCGGAGCTCATCGCGCATCTTCGCAAGCGAGGCCCGTCGGGTCTCGACGCCGAGATTCGCGCGCTCGGGCCGTGGGACGCGTCCACGATGACGGACGACGACGCGGCTGAGCTCGGGGACGTGCTGGACTTTTTCGCCGACGAGATTCCAACCGGTCGGAACTTTGAGTTTCTCAACGCGCTCCTGGCGCATTTCCTGAGGGTGCACGGCGGCGCGTTGCAGGCGAGGGAGTCGCTCAGGATGAAGGCTGAGAGGGTGCGGGAACGGGCGAAGGCGACGTGGAGGGGTGTCGACGACCTGCTGCAGGAGGTGAGGTGCGCGCTCGGGTTCTTCGGAGGCGTCGCGGGCTCGTGAGGATGAGAGTAGCGTTGACCGTCGTTGTTACCTTCGTATTCGAGAACTCTTTACAAGTACGCTTCATTTCAGCAGGTTGTGAAATCTGCCAGAGCTGCCCAACTTGATCAGCCGCACACGTCCCGTTTCAAAGCCGTATTGGCACAACCACATGGGCAAATTCTCAAAGGACACGTGGTTCAGTGGACCTTTAGGGGGGTATGCCGTGCGGGGGTATCGGAAAAAGCCGCAGTGGGAAGGCAGGAAAAGGTGGCAGTGGATACTGAAACTCTCTCTCAGAAGCTGAAAGACCCGGTCGCAGGGCAGAGCCAGCACCCCGTCGTTGTCCATCAAGCGTGCGACATCTGAGTGCAAGGAGAATGTGGTGACACGTCGGAGCTTGGAGCAATCGAATCTGCTTGGATACGCCGCGGCAGGCTTCGAGGCTTCCCTCCACAACTTGCTCACCAGGGCGAGGTTGAGGCGGGTTTCGACGCACTGCACGTGGGAGAAGACCACGGTAGCGATATCCAAGCAGGGATCGAAGGTTGGTCGGTACGGATCGAGCGTACGCTTGCCGCTTCGGAGCTGCATGGTCGTCGTGTGGGGGCGGAAGTGTCAAGGTCGTTGCTTGCTTGGGGTGCTATTTTCAGCTGCTGTTTTCACTTTTCGTCAGGTCCCACAGATCCGAAAAGTGGTTTTTTGTTTTGGCAATCGGGCGCTCGGCACGCATCGTCATAACTCGTCGCGCGTCGACCGTGACATGTCCCACGCGCTCGCCAGTCCAAGCCTGTTCCGTCTGAGCGCACGCGCCGTCGTCCCGAAACGAGCCAGAACCCGTCGATTCGCCGCCAGAGCAGGTGGGCACCCCGCCCCGATCGGTTTTCCCCATCCACCCCCGACGATCCACGTCATGAAATATCGCCGCCCGAACCCGATCACAAATGAAGGCGCGAGTCCTCACGTTGCTAATCCTCGCCGTCCTCTTTCCTCTCGCCCACGCAGACATGGAGCCCATCCCCGGCTATGCCACCACCAAGGAGACCCTCGCCGCCGGCACCGGTCCCATCGTCGCCAAGGGCGACACCGTGACCGTGCACGCCACCGGCACCGTCGAGCAGACGATGAAGAAATTCTGGTCGACGAAGGATCCCGGACAGCAGCCGTTCACCTACCAGGCTGGCGTCGGCAAGGTGATCACCGGCTGGGACCAGGGTTGCTTGGGGATGAACGTCGGCGAGACCCGCAACCTCCGCATCCCCGCGGACGAGGGCTACGGTCAGGGTGGTTTCCCCGCCTGGGGCATTCCCCCCGGCGGAACGCTCCTCTTCGAGATCGAGGTCCTCTCCATCAAGGGCAAGGGCGGCGAGCTGTGAGCGAGCGGTACTGAAGCTCTTCATTAATATGTGGCGTGCATCGCGCGTAAGAGCCTAGCTAGTAGACCCGACAGGGACTTGTAAGCAGTTGACACATCAGACGACCCCTCTATGGCTAGGTACCCTCGGAGATCTCCTGCCAAAAAACTTGTTGGACGCTTCGAGGGCGAGTGCCACCTTTTTTGAGTTTGACGTGCCGAGACTGGCCAGATCTCGCCGCGGGAGGACGGCAGAGATGGCGGAAAGGGCGGATGCGAGCACGGAGCAGCTCGTGGACCGCGACTGGTTCTCCTTAGTGGCTCCAGGTGCGCCCCGAGGCTGGAAGTCACCCCGAAACCCTGCCCAACCACACCCGTCGCGTCACCCATGCGGGAATTTCGCCCCACTCCCAAAAATGACAACGACGCCGCGGGCTCCGCGCCGCACCGACCCCCGCCGCGACGCAGCAGCGCCGGTTCCCTCGACACATCTCATCTGACATTCAAAACCCATCCCATGTCCAAACCCAGTGCAAGTCCTCTCGCAGTGCATCGAGCCCGCCATACTAGATGCGGTCTCGCCACCCGTCGCAGAGACGGACACGGAAGTGGAGAAGGCGCACGGCGATCGATGGCGACGTTTCCTCGACGAACAAAAGACCGCCGGGAGCGCACGCGGCGCCCCGTGCACCGCCGTGTGGATGGCGGGCGCCGTCGCGTACCGCTGCAGGACGTGCCAGACGGGCGAGCAGTCCAGCGTCTGCGTACGCTGCTTCCAGGCGGGTAACCACGAGGGTCACGATTACATCATGTACAGGAGCGAAACCGGCGGCGTGTGCGACTGCGGGGACCTAGAGTCGTGGAGCGCACACGGGTGCTGCGACGCGCACAGGCCGATCGTTACCGCACACGGGGGTGCCGACGAGGGTGCCGAGTCCACGAGCACGGCTGCGTTTCCGGAGGGTACCGCCGCGAGGGACGTATCGGAGGCGATGCTCGGCGTCGCGTTCGAGCGTTTGCTCCTGGCGCTCGAGTCCGTGGCTCGCGCGAGGGGCCCGCACCTCCCTCCCGCCGCCGGCGCGCGTCGCGAGGCGGAGCGTAAGATCGCGTCGGAGTTGCTGAAGTGGTTCCTGACCATCGCGGACTGCGGCGCGATGCGGGCGGCGTGCGCGGCGGCGATGACACGGCGCTGGGACGCCCCTTCATCCGATTTTGACCTTCGATCCACCGCCCTCGTTGCCGATGCGGAGTTACCTCACACCCAGACCCCCGCGTGGGACAACGGCGGGTGTCCAAACGCGCGGTGGACATCGAGTGTCACCGGGTTCGGCGGTCTGTACGGGCAAATAGGCGCGACGACGACCACAGACGCGGTTCGAACGGAGCTTCGGCGGCGGCGGCTCGTCGTCAAGACCAAGCTCGGGTGCGCTCCGACGGCGGAGGCAGGACGCTCCGAGGACGTCACCGAGGCGGAGGGAGGCGTGAACTGCGAGATGGCTGATGCTAACGCTAACGCCAAACTCGGGGACACGCCTAGGGGCGAGTGGCCGCTGGGTGGTACCGAGGACGCGGGCCTCCTCGAGTGCCTGCTCCGCGCCACGTGTCTGCCGTCGCTCCCCGAGGATCTCGCCGAGACGTCCACGACGCTGGTGCTCACGCTCCTTTTCAACCCGGACTTTAAAGTTGCGTTCAGCGCCGCGCTCGTGCGTCACTACAGGGACCTGGTGCTGTACCCGAACACACTCCCGTGGCCGGGCGTGAGCCGCATGGAGCGAAGCGGTTTGATCGCGCGAATCGTCGGAGGCGACTCGCCGGGTGAGATTCGCGGCGAGATGAGCGCGACGCCCATCTCCGCCGCGGTCACCGCGATGAACGTGGACGACTCCGACGACGACTCCGACGGTGACGATGCCGTTACACCCAATGCGAATGCGAACGCGGGAGCGGGACCGGGAGCGGGAGCCGCCAACAACGCGGGACCGAGGCAGGAGCTGGGCACGAACGCCGGAGCGGCTGCGAGGCGGCGAGCCGCCAGGCGCCGCGGCATCGACGGCGGGACCACCACCGGCCGACCGTTCGCCGGTGGCCGCGGCGCGTTCGCCAGCGGGGCGTACGCGCAGAGGCAGCGCGAGTGCATCTCCCGGTGCATGGACCGCGTCACCGTCCAGCTGTTCGGGTCCGTACCAATCGTGTCGCACAGCGTGTTGAGGGAGGGTATGCTACGCGAGTTGCACGACGTCATCGCCGACGCTCTCACCGCGTTTACGCACCGGGGTCCCAGTTTACCCGGGCGTCCAAACGGCGTGGTGGATCCCGCGTGCGAAGGGATCAAGACGAGGCTGTACATGCGGCCGTGCAACGACCTGCGCATGTGCCTGTCGCAGCGCGGCGTGGCGAGGTACTGGCTGGCGGCTTCGACCCAGAAGCCCGGGGAGGACGCGATATCCGTCAGGTTCGGGGACCAAAACCTTCTCAAGATTGCCCTCGCGACGCTTCGCTCGATGCAGGGCATGAACCCGTACACGAAGAAACGCGGCGAGCACGTGGAACGCGAACGCAGCGATTGGATCCACGCGATGACCGCGGAGATGGTCCTGATGTCAACGCTTCGACACGGAGCCGCGACCGCCGCCGACGGGCTCGCGCACGAGCGCGGCCAATCCAAAAACGATCAAACCGTCGCGGAGGATGCCGAAAGGCCCGCGGACAAGGCGACGGTGGATGCGGTCGCGGCGCTGGAACGTCGCAGGGGCGCGCGCGTCGCGGAGGTTGCCGAGCGGCGCGCCGCGTCCATGCGGCGGTACGGGTTGGGAGCCGCGGCGAGGTGAGTTTCCTTTTGTTTTCGTATGCGCGATGAGACTGACGTCGTGTTTTGTTCACAGGCACTCGCCGTCGATGCAGTCGCTGACGGATTCGTTGAACGGCGATACCCCGGGGTTCCCGGCGTTGGACCAAACGCAGGCGGCGAGGTACATATGTCGGGCGTTACGCGAAACGGTCGACGTCGCCGCGGACTGGGCGTACGGCGAGCGAGCGAGGGAGACGCTGGTGAACGGCGGCGACTCGGCGCTGACTCCCTCGGGATCCGAGGATCACGACCCGGAGCGAGACCCGGTGTCTATTCACATCCCTTTACACCGATTCGCGGCGATTCTGGTCAACGCCGCGTTCGTCGCCGAGTCCGTCGACGCCGACGGATCCCCCGTACTGGACGCGCCCCTGACGTGCCCGAACCTTTCCTCGGTGCTCACCGATCACCCGTTCACGGTGCAGATTCACGCGCTAGCCGAACACCCGATCCGCGCCCTCGCGTGGAGCGACGCGGTTCGCGCCAGATCGTGGGTCCGGAACGGCGAAGAAGTCCGGCGGCTATCGTCGGTGTACGCATCGCGGTACTGGGCGGGGCTGGGAAGGGACGCGGACCTGGCGTTGTTGCAATACGCGCTGGCTTCGTCGCACGCGCCTCACGAGGTGGCGACTCGGCTCCTCGACGCCGGTTGCCGCGCCGCGCTCTTACCCCTCGCTGAGACGGGTACGCAAGAGACGACCACCCCGCGAGCGGCGTCCCGGGGTTACGTTGAGGGTGGCGGCGAGGCGGTCACGGACGGTGAGCCGTCGCCGACGCGGAGACGAACGGGCGGGTCGCGGCGGCAGTCGACGGACCGGCGGCGGTCGATGGATACGGACCAGCCGGACGCGGATTTGATCTCGACGGATCCGCACGGTGAGCCTTCGACGTTGTCCGATGAAAACCCTAATTCAACGTCGCTCCGGTACCGCGACCCGAAGACACTGAGACCTTGGGACTTGGAGTGCGCCAGGAGCGCGTCACGGACGCTCGTGGGCCTGGCCAAGGACCGGTGTTGGCTGTCTAACAACCCCTTTGAGATTCGTGTGAGACGCGAGCTCGTCCACGCCCTCGCCGTCGAATCAAGAACGCACTCCGAGCTCTCCGACTTGCTGCCCACCAACCTGGCGTCGGAAAACAACGACGTGGACAAGGTCCTGACGCAGGTGGCGGTGTACGAACCCCCGAGGACCCTCGACGACAAGGGAAAGTATTCGTTGAAGGCGGAGATGTGGCGCGAATTCGACGGGTTTTTTCACAGGTTCGCGCCGACCGATTCCGAATCCGCCCTTCGCAACGCGGTCACCGCGTACATCACACAGAGAAAAGAGGGTGTGGCCGAAGAGGACTGCGCGTGGCACCCACGGGACATGCTGTCGGCGCCGCACGTCGCGCCGCCACCCTTCGCGGGCGTCCTTCGCTTCGCGAGGCACCCGTCCATCGCGACTTTCGTTCACGACTGCGTGTGTTACCTGCGCGAACAACGGAACGAGCCGGACCTTCAGGACGTCGCCGTGAGCGCCATGGCGATCGCGGCGCTCGCGCTGGACGATCGCGTGTTCGTCGAGCACCTCCGCGACGTCGGCGGGTCGTTGAGCGGTACGAGTGGAACTTTCCCCGACCCGTGGGCCCGAGCTTTGTTGCACGGTTCAACGGCGGATTCCAATTCCGTGGATGAATCCAGGCCCGCGTTTCTACTCGCGTTGGAGTCCCTCGCCGCCGGCGCGGGCGGCGAGTGGCCCGCGGAGGAGTCGCACTTCGTCGTCATCGTCGCCGAGTGCGCGCGCGAGCTCTTGTGCCGCCTCGCCGACGCGGGTCTGGGTATGGGCGAACAGTCAGGCGCGGCGGCCGAGGCTGAAACTGCGAATTCCCCCGCCGCCGCGGGAAGGAATTCCCCCGACGCCGACGCGATAGCTGAGCGGAAAGCCAAGGCGCTGGCTCGGCAGAAGGCGGCGATGGCACAGATGGCCGCGAGGCAGGCGGCGTTCAGGCTCGCCGCGACGGACGACGACGACTCCGAGAGCGAGTCAGACGCCGACGCGAACGCGACGGGTTCCGAGAAAACCGTTTCCAAAAACGGTTCCGACAGGCTTCCGTGGGACGGAAAAGGCGTGTGCGGCCTGTGCCGCGGGTCCGAGACGGCGGGTGCCGCGCGCGTCGACGACGGCGTGACCGCCGGGAACGGCCCGCTGGTGTGGGTCGCGCTCGCGCAACGAACCAACGCGCCGGCGCTCGCCAGGCGGGATTTACACGCGAGGTTCAGGAACTTGCACCCTAAACCCGATTCAAACACCACCCACCGCCCCAAGCACGTCACCGTCCAGCTCGAGACTGGCGGCTACGTGGACGTGCCCCTGCCTTCCGTCGATCCGTTGGGCCATCACCACTCGGTGTATGGACACGGGCCCGGTACGCCAGACCCGTTGGTACGTTTATTTGTATTTCCGCATGGGTGATTAATAATCTGACGTGTTTTTTTAACAGCCGCCGGATGACCCGGGCTCGGGTGAGACGCAAAACATCGACGACCTGGACGCGCGGGACCAAAAGGCGCGGCTCCTGTCCATCATGTGCTACGACTGCCTCCCCGCGCCGGGTGGCCCGGGTACGGTCGAGCCCGCGGAGTCTCCCGGCGAGGGTGGGTACGAGTACGCCCGGCATAACCTCGCCGACGCGGATTGGAAAGCTGATTTAACCCTCGGCGGCGCTCCGTTGATGGACGGCGAGGGCGTCGGCGTGATGTGCTGCGGGCACCAGGTCCACGCGGACTGCTTCGACAGGTACCACGCGTCGGTGCTGTCGCGCGGGTCGGAGGCTGGCGCGCAGCGGGCGCAGAGCGGGCTCGGCGCGGATGACTTTCACTGCCCGACGTGCAGAAGGCTGTGCAACGCCGTGGTGCCGGTGATGCCGGCGACGCCGAGCCAGCTCCACGCGCACCGCGACCGTTCGGTTCCCGGCGGCGGTTCAGGTCCTACCGACGTGTCCAAGGGTCTGGACGGTTTAAACGAGGCGCTGAGGGACGCACGGCACCGAGCGTTGTCCGCGGCGTTGTTGGCCGATCGCGAGGCGGCCAAGCCCAGTCACCTAAACCCCATGGACCTCGACGACGACAACAAGGATAAATCCACAGATGCCGAGTACGTCGAGCAGCTCGCCGATAGCACGGTCCCTGGGAGCGACTCCCCCCGCGCGAGGAGCGCGAGAACCAGCAGAAACTCGCGTAGTTCCATCGACGGCAGCGCGGAGAACACCCCGAAGGCTGCCGATGAAACTACACAAGTGGCCGCCGTCGACGGAACTAAAAACTTAGTCACCGAGGATGCCCACCCGTACTGGAGCAAACACCCCGGCCGGTACCAGGTGGGCGCGCACCTCGCCAAGCGCCTGGCCACCGCCGCGCGCGAGGGACCGGGCACGGGTACGGCGGAATCACGCGACGCGACGCACGAGGTCGTCGCCGCGGTGAAGGAGTTGACTCCGTGGTCGGCTCTGCTTCACGGCGTCGCGCAGTGCGAGGTTACATCCCGGCCGTGCGAACCCACGGGCGAGGGTTCAGCCACGGACCCGGCCCCGCCCCCCGCCGCGAGCGCGGCGGTGACTGGGCGCTGGCGCGCGCTGCGTGAACTCGCGCGACTCGCGCTCGTGGGCGACAAGGCGGGTAACTGCGAGGAGGGCGCGTGTGAGCGGTTCGGCGAGCTCGACGTTTTACTCGGCATGCTCCGCTCGCCCGTGCCCGTCGATACGAGCGATTCGATCGCCAGTATCCTATCCGTCGCGATGTTCGCATCCGCGGCGTCCAGGACGAGGTACTGGCGCGAGGCGTACAAGGCTGAGGAGACCGCGCCGGGAGGAGCCGGTGTTGGACTGGCGGACGAAGCGGCGCCGGGTCGGAGAAACCGCTTTGACGTCTTGAACCGGGAGATTATGGAATTCGCGGCGGTGACTCGCGAGGCCGCGGCGGCGAACGCACACGCCGATGAGATCGTCGCGGCGATGGGCGGCGCGGTGCCCGTGCAGCAGGCTGACGCACCGACGGATGCGGGTGTCCAGGCGGATGCGGGTGTGCAAGATGAGGGTTTCCAAGTGGGTTTATCCGAGGAGGCGATTCGGGCCATGGCCGCGGGTGAACCCGCGCTGGCGCAGTGGGCGCGGACGCTCATCGACACGATGCCCGAGCGCTTCGACGCCATGCCGGTACGCATGCGAAACCTTCTCGCGACGTTCGCCGGGGCTGGGAGTACCGGGGTTGGTAGGAGCGCGGCTGCCCAAGTCGAGGGTTTGAACGAGGGCGCCGGGGCGATTCAATCGGACGCGCCGTCGTTTTCGGCGCTCGAGCTGATTCAAAACGATCCCTTCGCCTTTCTGTGCGAAGTACTCGCGCGCATCTCCCGGGCGTACCCCGGCACCGTGCTGTGCTCCGAGGAACACGGCAAGGCGTCGCAGATGGCGCTGGCGAGGGCGGTCGCCGTCGTCATCGTCACGCAGGGTGTCCGCGCCGAGCAGCGAGCTTCCGAAACTGGATTTGCGAAGAATCGCGACCCGGTTCCGGTTGAAAATTTCATCGCGCCGACGCTGTGGCGCGTGGAGGCGTTGCTCGATCTCATGGACGGCGCCGCGGCTCCACCGCCGCGAATCAACCCGCGCGTGGACGTCGCCCGTGTCTTGACCCACCTCGGGTTCAAAGGGTCCGACGACGTCGCCGACGACGCCGCCGGTTGCGTCGCCGCCGCGAAGATGTCGATTGACGGGTCGGACGACGAGGCGGTGATGTTCACGTGGACCAGCCACATGGGGTTGTGGTGCCACGGAACTAGGCTGTTTGGCGAGAGTTATTACGCCGAGGACATGGCGCCGCGCTGGGGCGACGACGATACGCTCGAACTCAAGAATCCGGAGGATGCCGAGCTGCGGTCCGCGGTGAACCACAAGCGCCCGGGCCTGATCCGACTTCCCAACCGGTGCGAGGACCTCTACCTGTCACTGATGAACACCGACTGCAAGCGATGCCAGAAACCCCCGCGTGATCCCGCGCTGTGCCTTGCGTGCGGTGAGCTGTGCTGCTGCGCGGGGGCGTGTTGCAGGCGGGGACGGCACGGGGAGTGCGCGCAGCACGCCGCCGTGTGCGGCGGCGGCGTCGGCGTTTTCTTACTGGTCAAGAGCACCAAAATCTTGCTCATCCGCGGGAAACGGATCTGCCTGTACCCGTCCGTGTACCTCGATCAGCACGGCGAGGAGGATGAGTTTTTGAAGCGGGGACGGCCTTTGTTCCTGAGCGAGCGTCGGTACAGGGCGCTGGAAGATCTGTGGGTGAACGGCGCGCTCGACTACGACACGCTGGCGCTGCACACGAGCAGGGTGGGCAGCGACTTTTACTGACGAGCGACGACGAAAGCATCACGTATTATGTAGATGGAGGACACATCTATGATAACAACAACAACACTTGTATCAATATCAAAGCAACGCGTACACGACAATGTCCTAATTTCATAATCGCACGCTCACGGCTTCGGCATCTACCCGGCTTCCTCCAATCGGTTCCGGCTCGTTGTAGAGCTCCACCCCACCGTCCCACACCCCGTCGCACAGCTTCAACAACGGCAAGATGCTGAACGGTTCCTCGAGCTGCACCGCGAGCTCCTCGATCCCGAAGAAGAAGATGGCCACCAGCGTGGTGGCCGGAACCACCGCGACGTGGTTCCAGCTCGTCCCGAACGGTTCCCACAGCGCCAAAGGAAGGAGCAACTGTGACCAAAACACGTCGTTAAACTAATTGCCCATACGAAGATAAAAAGAAACTCACCAGCCAACACGATAAAAACCGAGCCGTGTGCCTCGTGTACACCAAGGGCACCGGGGACGTGAATATCCGCTCGCACGTCTCCAGCGCATCCCCGAGGAGTATCACGCTCTTATCCATCTCCACCCGTCTCTTCTCGTCGATGGGCAACGCGTTCATCGCCTGTGACAGGTCCATCAACGCCTGCAGCGGCCTGTTGGGCGCGCGCAACAACCGCCGCGCCGACACATCGTCAAGCCTCGTCTCCAGCGCCAGTTGTAGCGGCCGCTCGTCCTCCGGTCCGCTCAGCCTGCTCGCCAGGCACCGCGGGAACGCCCACGCGGCGCATCGCACCCTGTGCAGAGCCCTCGCCTTCTCCTTCGCGTCGACATCCTGTAAACAAAACACGCCGTCATACTAATTGCTCATACGGAATTAAAAAGAAACGCACCGTGTTCATCCAAAGCGCCGATTGCCGCATGACGTTGCGGCAGTGCGACACTATCCGTCCCCACGCCACCCTGGACTCCACCCACCTGGCGTACGACGCGTTCGTGCGGAACACTAAGAGCAGGCCGAGCGCCGGGGACGCCAGCGTGAACGGCAGCGCGGGTAGCCTCGCGAGGAACACCTCGTGTATTCCCGGCAGGAGCGGATCGGCGGTGACGTTGGCGAAGTCCTCGAAGCCCTGGATGCTTCCGTTCCACAGGCACGCCGCCGCGCCGATCGTGGCCACCGCGCCCACCTCGGTGACCAGGCTGCGAACCACGCCGGACGTGAACGTGCCCGCGAGGTTGCCGAAGAGACGTGTGCTGGAGCGGTGTTGGAGCCAATCTTGATTCGTGAAAACCGTGCGGCGGTACGGGCGCGACGCCTCGGAGTAGGGCACGTCGCCGGTGTCGATGTTCAGGGGGAGCGCGCAGGTCGGGGGTAGCGCGTCCGCGTCGAGGACCGCGTCGTCGTCCCTGCTCGTCATCCCGTCGAACATGTCGCCGAACCCGTTCTTTCGCGCCCTGACCGCGATGCCACGTGGGATTCCTCGGAGCAGTGCGGTCGATATCCGCGTTCGTTCTGAACCCGAGATGGTGCATCGCGCACGCCGCCGATGTACCGACGGGGGCGCGACTACCCCGGCGCCCAGGATCATCGGGCTCGCGGAGGTCATCGCGCGTGTATG
>Ga0206682_10002530_pt1 | contig 16460 bp, 10 predicted proteins | sample M240m12015metaG_FD_155444 | JGI IMG/M metagenome (GOLD analysis project Ga0206682, IMG submission 155444) | Ammonia-oxidizing marine archaeal communities from Monterey Bay, California, United States - M2 40m 12015 | ecosystem: Environmental > Aquatic > Marine > Intertidal zone | place: USA...
GTTCACCAAGGGGCTCACGGGGCTGGGGGTCGCCGCCGCGGGGTTCGTGTTCGGGAAGCTCTCGCCGCAGTAGCCGCGGCGCGCGTGATACGAAGAAACGTTTTTTTCCTCCTTCAGACGTCTCCTTCAGACGTCAGCTGGCGCCTTTCGATTTCACTCTTTTTGGCAACTAGCACGCCATGCTCGAAATCCTCGCTCGTTTCAAACGAGGTTCTGGGCTTGATTTCTCGCGCGACGAGAAGCGGTCCGTTCGACGTCGGTGCGGTTCATCGTTCACCTCGCCCGGCACCGGTCCACGATGGCCCCGCCGCTCACGCCCGCGGATCTCGCGGCGCTGACCAAGGTGCAGGCGCGCGTCAAGGGATGGGCGCTGCGCAACAAGATGCGCCTGGCGCGGCTCGAGGAGGCGGCCGCGGCCGGAGGTCCGCACGCCGTTTTCTCGTTGTCGCCGAAAGACTGCGGCAGACTGAGAGATGTGTTCCCGTGCGGCCTGCGCACCGTGTCCGCGTGCGGCACGCTGTACGTCTTCGACAAGCACCTCGCGTACCACTCGGAGGCGGCGCCCGCGGGCGTGTTCTCCCCCGCGCGGGACGAGGTGAAGATGTGCGTTCCCCTGTCGTGCGTCGCGCACGTCTGCGCGAAAGAGGAGTACGTCAGCGAGCCGGGGGTTTTGGTGACGCTCGGCTTTAGCGACGCAGATTCCAAAACCGCGACGACCAAGACGAGCGCGACGAAAGTGTGGTGGGGAGGCATGCACTCGCCTTCGCTGGTGGTGGACGCGCTGGAGCGCGCGCTGGTGGACGCGAAGGGCGGCTTGCGCTCGAGCGCGTCCGTCGAACGCGCCAGAGCCGCGCGCGCGATGGTCAGGAAAGCCGTAGAGCGCGACGCGACGAACCGAAACGTCATCGAGCGTTTGGCGAACGAGATCGCCGGACACAAGTTCGCGGCGCGGCGGGCGGAGGCGGAGCGCGATGAGGCACGAGACCAGTTGCGTGACGCGCTGGCGGCATTGGATGATGTCTGCGCGGATGCACCGCGGAAGGAAACGCCGTCGCGCGCTGAGCCGGTCGCCGAAGAGGATTCCGAAAAGGATTCCGAAAAAGAAGACCCGGACGAGACTTTCGACGACGCGCGCGTCGCGCGGCTGGTAGGCGCTTTGGCGGAGGCGAAGCGTCGCGCGACGCGCGCCGAGCGCGCGCTCGCCGAGCAGCTCGCGTGGTCCGCGGCGACTGAAACGCGCGGGTTCGAGCCCCAAAAGCAAACCGAAAACAAACCCGAGGACGCGTTCGCGTCCCTGTCCCCTACGGCGGAGACGTCGGCGGAGCTCGCCTCGCTTCGCGCGTCGCTGGACGCGGCGCGCGCGGAGCTGGTCGCCAAAGAGGCGCGGCTCGCGGAGCGGGAGAAGGAAGCGTCCGCGCTGCGCGACGCCGCGGCCGCGTCCCGGAACAGCGAGGAGACCGCGGCGACCGAAACGCGCCGTTGCCTCCGCGACGCGCGGGCGGCGCTCGCGGCGAAGTCGGCGGAGCTCGTCGACGCCCGCGCGGCGCGCGCCCGCCTCGAGGACGCCGCGCGGGCGTCGCGCGAGGCGTCGGCGTCGGAGGCGGCGCGCCTACGCGCGGAGCTGGAGGTGTCGGCGAGGCGCGACGCGGAGGCGAGCGCGCGCGCGGGGGCGGAGACTGAGGAGCGCCGCGAAGCGACGCGCGCGCGCGCGGACGCCGAGGCGGACGCGGCTGTGGCGCGCGAAACCGCGCGACGCGCGCGCGAGTCGGCGGCGGCGGAGAAGAAACGCGCGGACGAATCTGTGGCTCGAGCCGTGACGGCGGAGGCGGCTTGTGTCGATGCGTCGAACGCGCTTCGAGACGCCGAGGAGAGGCTCGCCGCCGCCGCCGCGGACACGACGGCGGCGACGCTCGCCGCGCGCCTCGAGGAGACGAACGCCGTTTTGGAGACGAAATCAGCCGCCCTCGCCGAGGCGTCGAACGCGCTTCGAGACGCCGAGGCTCGGCTCGCGACGCGCGCGAGCGACGCTACCGCGCTCGCCTCGAAACTCGAGGAGAAGGAACGCGTGCTCCGCTCGACGTCGGGGGCGCTGGAGGCGAAGGCGGCGGACCTCGCCGAGGCGAAGAGCGCGCTCGCGGCGGCGCGGGAAGCGGAGAGGCGCGCGCGCGAAGCGGCGAGAAGGGAAAAGAAGCGCGCGGACGACGCGTCGTCGCGCGTCGCCTCGGCGGAGGCGGCTCGCGCCGACGCGGCGACGTCGCTTCGCGACGCCGAGGCGAGGGTGACGGTGGCGGAGGCTCGCGTCGCCGCGAACGCCAGGGACGCGAGCACCGCCGCGACGCTCGCGAAGAAACAGCTCGAGGAGAAACAGGCGGCTCTGGAGAAGAAACAGGCGGAGCTCGCCGAGGCGACGTCGGCGCTGCGCGACGCGGAGGCTCGTTTAGCCGCGCACGCGAGCGACACCACCGCCGCGACGCTGGCCGCTAAGCTGGAGGAGAAGGAATCCGTTCTCGAGGCGAAGGCGCTCGAACTCGCCGCGGCGACGAAAGAGCGAGACGCCGCGCTCGAGTCGAAGGCGAATGCGCTCGCGGAGGGTTCGCTCGCGCTCGCGCGCGCCGAGTCAGCCGCCGCCGTCGCACGCGAAGCGGAGAAGCACGCGCGCGACGCCGCCGCCGCGGAAACGAAGCGCGCCGAGCACGCGTCGCAGCGCGCGGCGGCTTCCGATGCGAAACGCGCTGAGGCTGACCTGGCGCTGCGCGACGCGGAGGCTCGTTTAGCCGCGCACGCGAGCGACACCACCGCCGCGACGCTGGCCGCTAAGCTGGAGGAGAAGGAATCCGTTCTCGAGGCGAAGGCGCTCGAACTCGCTGCGGCGACGAACGAAATCTCCGCGATGCGCGCCGAGCTCTCCGCGCAGGCGACCCAAGCGACGCGCCTCGCGGACGCGGCGGACGTCGCGCGCGCGGACGCCGAGCGCGCGCGCGATGAGGCGCGCGAGGGGAGCGAGGAGTACCGCGTCCTGGCCTCGAAGGCCACGGAGGCGTCGCGCGAAGCCGCCGCCGCGCGCGCCGCCGCCGCTCTGAGCCGCGAAATCACGCAGAAGACGCAAACGGACGTCGCGGCGTGGATCGAACGCGAGCGCGTCGCGAAGGATGCGCTCGCGGACGCGCGCGTGAAGCACGCGACCGCGCATCAACAGTATCGCGACGCGGACGAGAAGCTCTCCGAGACGAAGGAGTGTCTGCGTGCGTCACAGAAAAAAGCGGGCGAGATGGAGCGCGCGCATCGCGACGGCGAGGAGATCCGGCGGCGTCTGTCGGAGGAGCTTCGGCGGTTGCGCGAAACCGCTAAGGTCGCGTACGCGTCTTGGCAGACGACCGCGGGGCAGCTGGAGGACACGCGCCGCTCGCTGGAGCGCGAGCAAGAGAACTCGATCCGCATGCACCAGGGGAGCGCGACCAGGAAGCTGGCGCAAGCCCAGGGCGCCGCCGCGGGGGTCCTCGCGCTCGGCGACGCCTCCCGCCGAAATCGGCAGACGCCGAATTCGGCCCCCGCCGCGCGCTCCGAGGCGCATCCACGGATGCTCCTCGGCGAAGCACATGGCGAGCCGCACGCCGCTTCGCGGCCGATGGCGATCGCGGGTGCGCCTTATGCACCGGAAGCCTCGGTTTCAGGCCCGGGGACCGGGATCCCCTCGCTGGAGATGCTCATGCCGACGCTCGCGGCGACGGCGCCGTCCACGCCGAGGGCGCCCAACAGCGTGGTCGAGCCCGAGTAGGATGCGAATAGTCACCTTTCGTGTATTCGTGAAACGTTCGCTCGAGCGGTTTTCTCGGAACGTTTCGTCTCTTCCAAACGCACGACGACGTCACTTCACGACGCGCGCGAGGTCACCGTGTGGGCGACGCCGCGAGCAAGCCGTCGCGCGACGTTCCCACGCTTCATGCCCCTCGCGCCCCCTGCCGCGCGTCTTTCGCGCGCGTGCGAGCCTCTGGACGCGCGCGACCACCCCTCGGTGACGCGATGGCTGTCTCGTCAGAATCGAGGCTCCGTCGCGGCCGATCGCGGTTCGCGCGAAGAGACCTGCACGAGCCAGCCGTTCGCGCCCCGCGGACCCGCCGGGGTGGTCACCGCGGGGCTGAGCGGCGTCGATCCCGCCCCGAACGGCGCGCCGCGCGAGCCGCACCGCGCCGCGCGTCTCGCGCTCGGCAAGAGACCCAGGCTCGACCACGCCGAAGCCGAAGCCGAACCGTCCGGGTCGACGAGCGCGGCGAACGCGCCAACCTTTGCTCGCTCGCTGGCGCACGCCGTTTCGTCAGCCAGCGAAACGTCGTCGGGAGACGTGTCGATCGAGACGGAAAAAAAAAAGGGGGAGGCTCGAAAAACAAACGAAGCGCGCGCGGCGCTGGATCCGCGCGACATCGACGAAGGCGTCGCGTGGCTCAGTCGGTGTCACGCGCGTCTAGTCCGAGTGGTCGCCGCGGTCGTGGTCGCGCGGGCGCGCGCGCGCGTCGCCGCGCAATCCGGCGCGCGCGCGTCGGCGCGCGGCGCGGAAGCCGCTCGGCGCGAAGCCGCCCCGACGAAGAACGACGACGACGCGAGCGCGCCGGATTGCGCGCGCCTGCGTCCGTACGCGACCGATCGCGCTTCGCGGCCGTTTTCTGATGGTGACGATGATGGTGACGATGGTGATACGCACGGCACGGCCGCCGCGCGCGTCACGGAAAACCCCGCGGCGTACCGCGTGGGCGGCTTGGGTTCGATCCCGCGCGCCGCGCGCGGCCCGAGCGTCGGCCGAGTCGCGGGAAGTGGAAAAAAAAACCAAAACCTTCCCGAGCGCGAAACCGCCGCCGCGCGCGTCGCGCGCGCGCGCGCGGAACGCCTGTTCGTTCGTTCGTCCCCCTCGTCGTCGCGAAGCAAACGAGCGACGACGAGGACGACGACGACGGCGAACGACGACTTCGTGACCTCGGTGGGTATACGACCTACGAACCGTCGCGGTGTACGTAAGAACGGTTTTTTTCTAGGCGGCTCGCCTCTGCGCGGCGCGGCGGGCGCGGCGCGCCTGCGCGAGGCGCAGAGCCTGTTCCGGGTCGATCGGTCGCGCGTGCACGGCTTCGGCGTGTTTTCACGCGAAGCCGTCCCGCGAGGCATGCCGGTGATGGAGTACGTCGGCGAGGTCGTGCGCCGGCCAGTCGCGGACCGCCGCGAGCGCGCCGCCGGCGGGTTCGGCGCGCGCGGTGACTTGCCTTCGACGTACATGTTCGCGCTGGACGAGAACGACGCGGACTCGCGCGTGGTGGACGCGGCCCGAAAAGGAAACTTGGCGCGGTTCGCGAACCATTCGTGCGCGCCCAACTGCGCGACCAGGAGCGTCGTGCTCGCCAACCGGCGGCGAGTCGTGCTGTTCACGCTGAGGGACGTGCAACGAGGGGAAGAGGTCACCTACGACTACCAGTTCGCGCCGGAAATTCCGGAGCGCGAGACGCCCTGCGCGTGCGGCGCCGCCGCCTGCCGCGGGGTCATCAACGTCAGAGCGTTCTCGTCAGAACGTTCCGAGCGCGCGGAGCGCGGCGAGCGCGTTTCGCGGCGAGGAGAGCTCTCTACATCCTGTGAGTATTTAGAGAGAGACGAGAGAGTGCTCTAGAGGAGTCACTGTACTACACCGCATCCTTCCTCATCAGTAGAATTCATTGTCCAGGAACGTTTCGTCTTCGTCGTCGTCCCGTCTCGATCCACCGCCGCGCCCGCCGCGCCCGCGCTTCCCCCGGCGCGCGTCGGCGCCGGCTCGTTTCGTGATCGGCTTTCTTTTGTCACTTTTCGGCTTTTTCTTCCCGCGGGACCCGCCGGGCTTCACGCGCCCGCGCGCGGCGAGTATGCCGTGCGCCTCGTAGTCGATGACCACCCCCCCGAAGCCCGCCTTCTTGAGCCGCGCCGCCGCGCCCTTCGCGACGTTCCCCGCGCTCTTAGAAGCGGGGTCGCCGATGTAGTGGTACAGCACGCCCTTCGGTTTCAAAATGCGCAGCAGGTGCGCGTAGAACGTCTCCGAGAAGAGCTCGCCGGCGAGCGCGAACGTGGGCGGGTCGTGCACGATGCGGTCGAAGCTGGCGTCCGGCAGCGTCGGCACGACGTCCGCGCCGTTGCCGTACAGCTGTCGGATGTTCCCTGAAAAAAGCTCCGCTGAGTGCGGGTTCATGCGGCACATCAGCGTCATGGCGCGGTCGAGCTCGACGGTGGTCACCTCCGCGCCCCTTCGCGCCGCGCCGCTCGCCGTGTACGCCAGCCCGGTGCACACGTCCAGCACGCGCGCGCCTGGGCGGATGGGCGCGATCGCCGCGAGCTTGCGCTCGGTGTCCTCCATGGGGTCCACGCCCACGCCGAACCTGTGCATGGAGAACCCCGCGAGCAAAGCCGTCGGCGCGAAGCCGCCGCCCACCGGCATCAGCGACGCCGCGCGGCCGGTGTCCTCGGAAAACACCTGGAAGCGAGACGCCCGCGCGCCGCGGCGCAACACGTACGCGCCTTTCACATCTGCCGCCACGACTGCGACGTCGGACCACGTCGCGATCGGGAGATCATCACACATTTCGGAGTCGGAGGAGGATACTGGCGCATCATCGGTGTTCTCCGCGTCATCCGGGCACGCGTCATTCACGTCCGCTGGTTGTCGGTCCGACAGCGGAGGGGGGTCTAGAAACACGCCGCGGTCGTCCAGCCGCAGCTCGGCGTCCGGCCCGGTGTTGAAGTCGAGCGAGATCGCCGCGCGCGTCGCGCCCGCGTCGCGCGCCTCCAGGAGCGCGCGCGCGCCGTCGAACGCCAGCAGCGGGGGACGCGGGTCCAGAGGAATGAGCGGCGGCTCCCACGGGCCCCACGTGTCGGACGCGTACACGGCCTCGTGCACCGCGGGGTCGAGGTTGGGGTCCGCGGCGGATGCGTCGGCGGACGCCGCGTCGGCGGTGGCGCCGGCGGCGGTGCGCGGCGCCCGAAGGGGACGGCCGCCGCGCGAAGAAGTGACGCGCCGCTGGACGAGCGCGCGCGCCGAGGTCCGCGAGGGTACGACACGCGAGCTCGTGGCCGCACACGACATCGCGGCCATGCGGCAGGAGAGCCCGCGTGGCGCTGCGCGGCGCCGAGTGACGAGGTTTTTTCTTGTCGGGAGCCCAGCTCGACGACGCGCGGGGTGCCGTGTTTCTCACTTTCTCTCGGCGCCCGCGGAGAAGGACGGCACCAGTGATGGGCGGCGCGGCGGCGTGCGGCGCGCCCGCGTCCTTTCGGGCGCGGCCCGGGCCTCCTCCGCGCCGCAGTCACCGCGCGGGAGCATCCGCGTCCGGCTCCGACGCCGAGTCGTTCCGGCGTATCACGCGCCACCCGCGCACCGCGGTGGGTTCGGACGGCACGCTGCTGTACTTCGGCTACGGCGCGAATCTCATGGCTTCGGCGTTGCGCGAGCGCGGGGTGAGCCCCAGCGCCAGCGCGGTGGCTCGCGCGCCCGGATACGAGCTCGTGTTCGCGCACAGAGGCGGCTACGCCACCATCGACCCCGTTGGTACGAACGGCGAGGCGTGGGGCGTCGTCCACCGCGTCTCGCGGACGGAACTCGCCGCCATCCGCGCGTGGGAGACGGGGTACGAGACGAAGGAGCTGGACGTGATGGTGCGCGCCGACGACGCCGACGACGCCGACGAAAAAACAGAAAAAACAGAAAAAACAGAAAAAACAGAAACGCGCGTGCGCGCGTTGGCGTTCGTCACCAAGCCGAGCGCGCGTCTGCGCCGACCGGTGGTTCCGTTCGAGACGTACGCCGCAAAACTCGTGCGCGGCGCCGAACGAGCCAACCTGCCCGAACGGCACGTCGAGCGACTCCGCGCCGCGGCGCGCGCCGCGCCGCCGCGCGCCGAGCGGGGACCCGAGCACTTCGACGTCCCGAACGCCGCGGAGAGGCTCGCGGGTACGGTTGCCGAGATTCTGAAACGATTCTCATCATGAAACGAGGTGAGCTAATAAAGGGAGTCCGTAATATATGATGATAGGCACTAGCGAGCTAGGTATTACCTGAAAACCGTTTTCAGGTGGTACTTCGTGTTTCCTTCACTGCGCGTGGCGCGCGTTAGCGGTGAGCGGGTTGAGCCCTATGCCGTTGACGTCCTCCTCGGACCACGTCTCCGTTCGCGCGGCGGCGGGTGTCCTGGTCGTGACGCTCGGCATCTGGATCGCGCCCGTACTGCTCGAGCTCGCGCGCGCCTCAGCGAACGCGCGCAGTGCGTCCGGCCCCCCCGCCGCCGCCACGAGCGTCTCCTTCACGCGCGTCGCCGCCTTCTTCTCGCTGCGGATTTCCGCCAAATCGCTCAGCAGCCGGTCCAGCTCCGCGGGCGTCATCCCGGGCAGGGACAGAAGCGCGTCGCGCGCCGCTCGCGTCGTCGGAAGCAGACGCAGCACGACGTCCCGGATGACGCCCAGGAGCTCCGCCTGGTGCGCCGAGTTCGTGGGCACCGTCAAGCCGGCCAGGCACGCGCTGAGGCACGTCCCGGCGACGTCCTCGCGCAACGCACCGTCCATCGACAAAGGGTTTGGCGCGTTTGAAAGATGCGTCGCGCCGTCAACCGACGCCGCGGGCCCGCCCGGGCCGCTCGCCGCCGCCGCGACGACGCCCCGGAGGAACCCCAGCGCCTTCCCGGCCGCCTCCGAGTCGCCCCACGTGACGGCGGCGGCGGCGGTGGCCAGCGCCGAACGCGCGCACCGGTCGCCGGAGACGCCTCCGTCGGCGGCGCGCGTCGCCGCTATCCACTCGAGCACGTGCCGCCCGCCGCCGTGCGCCAGCCGCTCCGCCGCCGCCGCCTCGCCGGCGGCGGCGGGCGCGCCCTGCAGGTTCCGCAGGTGCCCGGTCAAGCCGCTGCCCTTGGTTTTCCGACCGAACGTGCCCTCCGGCGCGGCCAGCAGCTCCAGCAGAGCGCAGTGGTCCCGCGTCAGGTCGCGGGTCACGCGGTCGGCCACGAGCTCGGCGACGGCGGCGGCGCCGCCGCCGGCGCTCGCCGCGGCGGCCAAGGCGGCGCCGTCGCCGCCCTCCGCGAACGCCTCAAACACGTCCGCCGAAAACGTCGCCTCCCGCTTGGACCGCGCCCACGCCGCCCTCAGGCGCTCATGCATGTGCGGCACTAGGCCCGTGGTGAGCGCGGCGTGCCACCGCGCGCGGTGCGCCGCGGGGCACCGCCCGAGCACCGGCCGCGCCACGGTGTGCACGAGCGCGCGCGCGTGCCGGTCGCGCGCGCTCGGCAAGTCGCCGTGCGCGGCGCGCGACACCGCCGCCGCGACGGCGTCCGAGGGGTAGAAGGCGCCCGGCGCGTGCACCGCGAGCAGCGCCACCACGGCGTAGGCGCTGTCCCGCAAACCCCGGAGCCAGCTGCGGGCGCTGCTCGCGGTCTCGGACTCGGGGGGCAGGCCCCCGCCCTGCAGCGCGAACTGCTTCGCAGGGCCGTGCACCAGGTGCGCGGCGCACTCGTCGGGGCTCATCTCCAGCGCGCGCTCGAGCCCGAGCCGCGCCGCCTCGGCGGCGTGCGCGGGCGACCACGCGCGGTGCGTCGCGCGGCACAGCGCCTCAACTAGGCACAGAGCCCACTCCAGGTGGTCGGCGGCGGGGCACTCGTCAACGGGGGGCGGCGGGTCCACCGGGCGGCAGATGCCCGCCGGCGGAAGGTTGGGTTCCCGTTCCGAGCCGGCGCCACCAGAGGCGCCGTGTTTCGCCGTTCGTTCGCCCTCGTCCGCGCTCGCCGCGCGCTCGGCGGGGTCGTGATCGCCACCGCTGCGGCGCAGGCACCGCTCGGTGAGCTGCACGTCGTGGAACAGCTCCCAGTGGCGCGAGGAGAGGCCCGCGGCGCCGCCGCCCGCCTCGCCCTTGGCGAGCTCGCCGAAGGACGCCAGGGCGTCGAGGTCGGGGGACACCGCGCCGGGCGCCGGGACCCACCGCCGCTGCACCGGCTCGAGGAGCCACCGGAGCACTTCGCGCACGCGCGCCGGGCCGGAGGGACCCGCCACGGCGAGGAGCGCCTCGGCCAGCGCGCCGCGCTCGCCGCCGCTCAGGCGCCCGCTCGAACGCAGACTCTCAACCTGGTTCGCGAAACCCTGGAGGTGCGCGTTGAACACCTGTGTGCATCGATTTGTGCGTCGATTCGTCAACGTCGGAGCGGACGTGTGGGGTTCACGACAGACGACGCGAACATCACGCGCGGTTCGGCGGTCCGGGGCGTTCGGTCAGTTTCTCGGTGCCTAAAAATAAAAAAATAAAAAAAAAGGAGAAGGAAAAATCGGGAACGCGCGGGGGTTGGCGCCGCGCGGTTTCAATGTCGAAACCGCCGTCCCCTTCGGCGAACCGCCGGCCGACGAGTCGGCCGGCTCGGCGAGGCGGTGGCGCGCGGAGGTCTCTCGCGCGGCAGCATACGTCGCGCCGAGTGGTGGTATCGGACGGCGATCTAAGCCGCGCGGGGCGACGCGAGCGGCGCGAGCGGAGCCCGACGCGCGCGAAAAGAAAAACGAAACGAAAAAAAACGCGAAACGAAAAACGGTTCGTCGCACCTGCGGAGCCGCCGTGCACACGCCCAGCACGGCGGCACAGACGCGCTGCCTGGCCGCCTGCGCGGTTCTCCCCGCCATGAGCGCCGCCTTGGCGCGCGCGGGCGGCGCCGCCGCGTCGTCCGCGGGCAGGCGCCCGAGGATCTCGAAGAGCCGGTTCAGGATCGCCGCGCCCGCCTCGGGCCGCGCGAGCGCCGCGCGGCCCAGCGCCTCCAGCAGCCGCGACATCTGCGAGACCCCCACCGGCGACGCGAGCTCCGCCGCCAGCGCGTTGGAGAGCATGGCGTCGAGCGCGGGCGCGATCGCGGCGACGACGGCTGGGTTCGCGGATTTCTGCGATCCGACGCTAGTGTTCGTTTGGCCCGCGTTCGCCTGAACGCCCTGCGCGTCCCCGAACGGCAGCGCCTGCATCACCGGCTCCACGAAACTCGTCGCGCCCTCGAACGCCGCGCCCGCCGCGTCGTCCAGCGCCGAGCGGCCCGAGGCGTCGGGCGGATGACTCATCCCGGGACCTGGGTCCCGCGGGGCCAGCGCGCCGCCCGCCGCCACCAGCGCGCACGTCTGCGCGACGCGCGACGCGGCGGCGTTGGCGGCGGCGACAGGCACCAGGCACGTGCACAGCTTGGTGATCTCCATCAGCCGCGCGCGGTGCTGCACCCACACCTCGCGGAGCTCCTCGCGGCTCTCGTACTCCTGCTCCCACTCGTCGCCCGCCGCGCCGGGGCACGCCGACGTGCTCAGCCCGGCGGCGACGCCGGCGCCGCGCGTCAGCCAGTGCCTCGCGGTCTCCAGCAGCGCCACCACCGCGCCCTCGGGCAGAGAGAAGCGCTCCTTCTCCTTCTCCCTCTCCTTCTCCTTCTCCTGGCTGGCCACCCAGTCGGGCCGCACAAACCCGTGCGGGAGCTCGGCGCCGGCGCCGCGCAGGATGCCCGGCCACGCCGCCACCGCCGCGCCCAGCGTGTCGAGCGTGGGGTACTTGGTGAGCCCGAGCAGCGCCTCCAGGAACGCCACTCGAAGTTGCGGGTCGGGGAGCACGTGCAGGTGGTTGGCCGCGATCGCAGCCGCCGTCTCCGTGAGGCGGACCACGTACTCGCGGTGCTCGTCGCCGGGCTCCGCCGGCGGCGCCGCCAGCGCCGCCGCCGCCGCCGAGCCCAGCGAACGGCACGCCGACGCGAACCCAGTCACGACCGTCTCCGCGTCCGCGGCGGCGTCCCGCTGCGCCGCCGCGTCCTCGGCGGCGGCGGCGGTCTCCTTGCCGCCACGCCCGCTCCGCTCCGTGCTCAGCGCGGCGTTCACCACGTCGCCGCGCCGGCGGTGCGCGACGTGCCGCAGCACCTCGCACGCCGGCGCGCGGAACTCCGCCGCGCTCAGGAAGTGGCCGCACGCGTCCAGCAGGCCCGAGCGGAACAGAGGCGCCAGAGGCGCCCACTCCGCGTACGTCGCGGCGGCTCCCAGCGCCGCGGAGACCGCGGCGGCGTGCGCTTTCCCGCCTGCGGCGTCGCCGGCCTCGGCGCAGCGCATAGCCGCGGCGAAGTGGATCTGCGTCGCGTCGTACGTGAGGCGTCAGTACGGGCGCGCGGGAAAGAAGAAAATCCGAGGAAGAAAAACGAATGACGCCGACGGAGAGACGGAGACGGAACGTCCGCGTCGCCGACGAACACCCGCGTCCGTGCCGCGTCCGCGCGCGCGCGTGTTGCCTCGGTAAGAGAGTTAAAAAGTAAACCACATGGTGGATGTTCGGATGGTTGATCCTTGAAGGTTGTTTCGTCACAGGCAACGCGCGGGCGAGCGAGAAAAAAAACCGAAACCAAAAAAACCAAAAAAACACTTTGGTGAAAAGGACTTTCGCTTCGCCTTCGCGCGTACCTCTAGCGACCTGTACAGCGCCGGAAGCGTCTGCGGCAACGTGCTGGTGAGCCCGAAGAGTAGCTCCTTCATCCTGCCCCCGATGATGTCCTCGTTGTGCACGGCGACGTCCTCCGCGACGTAGCGCGTGGTCAGGCAGCTCACCTCGGCGAGCGCGGGGTTTTCGGAGGCGGCGCCGACGGCGAGGTCGGGTACGAGCGCGATCCACACCTCCGCGCCCTGCTGCCTGACCACCTGCGCCATAACCGTGGCCACCTTGGACTTGAGCACGAACGGCTCCGGTTCCGGCGTGCTCGAGGCGATCTCCCCCAGCTTCTCGTAGCACATCTTCGCCAGCGCGGATTTCTCGTCGTCGGAAAACTCGCGCCACCGCTTCCCGACCACGTGCTGCAGCACGCCGTACCCAAAGTGGCGCGCCTCCAGAGGCTTCTCCGCGGCGACGAGGCGCATGCTCACCGCGATGGCGTTGCGGGGACACCCGCTCTTGAGCTGCGTCGTGGGGAGAGACGAGCGGAGAGACGAGCGGAGGCGGACGGTCGCGTCAGAAGAGAAAACGGGCGCGCGCGCCGATGAGCTTCCCGGCGCGGCGCGGAGAAACCCGAAAACCGGCAAAAGGCCGTGACACTATGCGCGCGCCACTCGGGACCAGCGGGTGTGAAAAACTAGGGATCGCCGATCGACGCGGCGGGGGGACGGTCGCCAGGCGCGTTCGCGCCTCCACGAATCGAGCGCAAAACCACGCATACTGACGCTCGCGATCGCGCGGGAGACGTACCTCGATCTGCATCTGCGCCGCCGCGCGCTGCGCCTCGGCGTTCTGCGCCGACTGTGCCCCCGCTAACACCGTCAGGTAGTGCTCCACGCTCGCCATGACGCCCGCGCGCGCGCCCCGCCGCCGGTGCGCAACGCCGCGCCACGAGTCGCGCTCGAGTCTCGACGCCGCCGCTCGGAGGGCCCGCGCTCGCCTCGCGCCGCTCCGCCGTGACTCCGCCTGCCGCGCGGGTCCAGAATAGCGCGGCGGTAGGGGAGGGCGGCGGCTCGGTTTCGAGAAGAGTTTCAACTGCCGAGCGGCAGCGAGTGCGTCGGCGATTCGACGTCGACTTTCCGCCCGCATCGCGGCAGCACGAAGGCGCCAAAAATGCCACGGGGCGCCAAAACAGAAAATGGCGGGGCGGATTCCATCTAATTGGCATCGCTGAACCGTCGTTCTTGAGTCACAAAAGTCAAAACAAGCGTGGCATGAAAAAGCGCGACCACCTGTACGAAAAAGTTCGAACGCGCGCTTACGAAGATCTGAAAATCTAACGACCCCCCCGCACTTCTCCGCGCGCGCGCGTAGTCGAGGTGTTCGGCGGCGCATCCCCGCTCTTCGTCCGCACGCACGCGTGCCTTTGCCTTTCCCCGGAAGGCGCGACCGCGACCCGCTCGTCTCCGCCCCATCGCCTCCTCATCGCCGGATGATGGCATCGCTCGCGATCAAAGCGCCGTTGCGCGTCCGCGCCGGTTTCCGGCTGGACGACGGCCTCGGCCGCGACCGCAAGGCGCGCGCGACACGGCGCAGGGCGGTGTTCGGGGACGACGTCGCGCACAGGGCGAACCCCGGAAAGCGCGACGACCTGCTGGATGGGCCCTCACGGCGCGTCGGCCGGGGGCGAGCCTCCGTGTCCCCCTCGCACGAGGCGAGCCGCGCGCGCACGTCCCATCTGCGCGACGCGAAGCGACCCACGCTCGGCGTGCTGGACGAGCTGGGCGGGCGCGCGGATCGCCGCGGCAAGCCTGAGCGCCGCCTCGCGGCCGGGCCGAACGGCGCGAACACGAGCGGCGCGGACGTGCCGTACTCGGTCTCCTCCTTCGCCGCGGCGGCGCGGTGGCGCCGCTTCGCGGGGACCGACTTCGACGTCTTCGACGTCCCGCGCGGCCGAGCGCGGCGCGGCGAAACGCGCGAACGACTCCGAACGACTCCGAACGCGAACGCCGCGAGTCAATCGACGGAAAGCAGACGCGTCTCCGTGCGCGCCGCGTTCGCGCGGAGCGCCCCGATGGACGTGAGCGACGCGGACGAGACCCGGAAAAAGCGAGACCCGACGCCGCCCAGGCACCAGCGGCGCGTGCTGGGCCTGCTCACCGCGCCTTCGGCGCGCGTCGGACGCGCGGCGCGGCGCGCCGCCGCCGGCGGGGACGGAACCCGCGACCGGAAGGAGCCGCGCCGAGGCCCGTACCGCGCGGGCGCGGACGCCGCGGAGCCTCTGCTAGGCATCCTCTCGGGGCCGGGGAAGCGCGTGGGCAGGAAGAGCAAGTGAAGGGCGCGGGCGAGGGAGACGCGTGACACGACGCGAAGGGCGTTCTGTGTGTGAGGACAAAGTATTACTTTTATGACCGTACACGTATGACACACTTTTTCCCTTCAAATTTGGGATTTTTCCCGCGCGCGAGGTGTGTCCGGTTGTGGCGCGAAACGTCGAGTGCGACTGTGCGAGCCCTTTTTCGTGTGCGTCGGACGGATGATGATGCGATGGGTTTTCTTTCCGTCTCGGCGCGCGTCATCGCACCGCGCGCGGCTGGGCGTGCGTCTCGGGGCACATGCCCGGCCCTCCCGAGGATGTCGTGGCCTTCACGAGCGCGCACTCGCGGAGCTACACCGCGCTCGCGGCGATGCACCGGCTGGGCCTGCGCCCGCGGTGTCGCGGCGTGCTCCGCCTGCTCTGCCTGGGCGCCGACCGCCGCGAGGGCACGTCCCCCGAGTCGACCGCCGCCGTGTTCGGCGCGCTCCGGGGCGACGCGCGGCGGCGCGGCGCGTTCCCCGGGTGCGAGCGAACGCAGGGCTGGACGTACGACGAGGTGATGCGCGGCGTAGAGCGCGTCGAAATCGTACTGGTCGGCCCGAACGTCACGCTGGAGACGCGCGTCGCGCCGAACGTGTTCCACGACGTATTTAGTCAGAACGACGACGACAGAAACGACGGCGCGTCGTTTCTGCCGACGCGCGTCGCGTATCTCCGAGGCTTGTACCACGAGCTGGCGACGAAAACCGGCGCGTTGCGCATACCTCTGAGAGGACCTCTGAGAGGAACTGAAGTAACCGAATGGGTTCCCGACCTCGCGCTGGCGTACAACGCCGGCGTCTGGGGCTACGCGCGAAGCGAGTGGGCGCCGACGTTTTTCGCGCTGACGCGCGACGCGCGCGCGCCCGTCGCGTGCACGGGATACTCCCTCGCCGAGCTCGAGAACGACGAGGAAAGCTTGGAGGCGATGTCTTTTCCTGACGGGACAGGGACAAACACAAACGAACCAAACGAACGAACGAAAACAAAAACAAAAACGCGCCTCGTGTTCGCGTGGCCTTCAGAGCCCAACCCGTTCGCGTCGCGTCTCGCGCGCGCGTTGCGCTTTCCCCGCGACGCGTACGACGGCGCCGCCGACGCGTCGGCGCGCGAAAAAACCCAGCCGTTGCGCGAAAACGACGCGTGGCTCTGCGTCGCGGTCGATGAGAAGACGATACGAAAAGAAGACGATACGTAGAGCACGATACGTAGAAGACGCACACGGTCGTGTCGATGTGATCGTGAACGCCGTTCGTACCGAAGACGACTTCGGTAAAACAAAACACCGGTGTTCTCTCGTCACGCCGGCTCGGCGGCGGGCTCGGCGCCTTCGGCGTTTGGGTCTTCGCCTTCGGCGCCCTCCTCTCCCTCCGGGAACACTTCCGGAGGCTCCACCTCCGGGGGGAACCCCGCGGCCGCCTGCTCCTGTAGCGCGCGCACCTGCAGCTCCAGCTCCCGGATCTCCTCCAGGTACTTCTTCTTCCCGCGGAGCGTGTTGAGCTTGTCCGCGAGCTCGGGGGGAACCGGGAGCGCCTCCGGCTCGCCGCCCTCCTCCGCCGCCGACTCCGCCGAGGGCTCCGCCGCCGCCTCCGCCGCCGCCTCCGCCGCCGCCTCCGGCTCGCCCTCCTCGCCCTCCGCGGCTTCCGGCTCCTCCTCCTTGCCCTCCGCGGCGAGCACGGCGTTGGCGATCGCGAGCGCCTCCTCTTCCTCGGT
>Ga0206682_10002531_pt1 | contig 16455 bp, 9 predicted proteins | sample M240m12015metaG_FD_155444 | JGI IMG/M metagenome (GOLD analysis project Ga0206682, IMG submission 155444) | Ammonia-oxidizing marine archaeal communities from Monterey Bay, California, United States - M2 40m 12015 | ecosystem: Environmental > Aquatic > Marine > Intertidal zone | place: USA...
GTCGCCGCGAGCGGCGCGGATATGGTGGACGCGTGGCTGTACAAGCTGTGCGGGGACGCCGTCTCCGAGACGGACGACGACGCGACGTTCCTGCGGTGCTACGCCGCGGTGGACCGAACGATCGTTCAGAAGTACCGAGAAGAACACCCGGACGGGCCGTGAGGCGTTGAGGCCGTCGCGTGGATAGCAGCATATAGCTCTTTTCGTTTTTTTGTAGACTACGTAGTCACTAGTGAGTTTATCGATCGTTGAAACCGGAAAAGAATCGAAACGGTTTCGAGTTTCACCGCTCAACTCGGCTTTCGCCGATCAACAGACGAACGCGCGTCGTTACGCACCGTCGGGCGCTCGAAACGATCACCTTTTTCGGTTCCTTCCACGTGTGATTCGGCGGATATTTTCTCTCGGAAGCCGCGAGCGCGCGTGCCCCGAGCGCACTCCGACGCGCGCGTCGACTTCGACGCACGCGCCCCCTTCCGCGCTCACGCTGTCGCAGCCGCCGACGCACGCGCGCGCGTAAGGCACCCCGCCGCGCGTCTCGAGCGCCCCCGAGCCCGGAAAAGTGCAATGGCCGCCGCCTTGGTCGCGCCGATGCTACGCCCCCTCCGCGGGGTGGGCGGCGCCGGCCGCGCCGCGCCCCGCAAACAGACCCGCGTCGGTGTCAAGTGCAACGCCGAGCACGATCGATACGGCCAGAGCGAGGACGACGTTCTGCAGGTCTCGGGCGACTGGAGGCAGTTCCGGTGCGTCTCTACGCGTACCTTCGAGGCGACATCCCGAAAGCACGCGACGCGAAAAAGCGCTTCCCCCGACGCGAAAAAGCGATTCACGACCCGTCGGATCTCCCAGGTTCCGGAGGTGTGTAAAAACCGTAACAACGAACGCTGTTTTCGACTGACGACGTTTCGTTTTTCCCATCCTCCCCTCAAGCGCGGCGCTCGTGAACCAGGAGCACGTCCACCGGTTGACCGGGGGCACGACGAACCACGTGGTGAGCGCTTTTGATCGGCGCCAGCGCAGAAACAAGAGCCCGGTGAACGCGGCGGACTGGGCGCACCGTCTGCCTGAGGCGGAGACCGGGTGCTTGCTGCTCGCGCCCGAGCACGAAGAGGGCTGGTGGCGGCACAGCGTGGTGCTCGTGTTGAACCACGACGACGAAGGGTCGACGGGCGTCATACTGAACCGCCCCACCAACGCGCTGCTGCACCGTGTGGTGCCCGAGATCGACTACGAGGCGCCGCACCACAAGGTCCTCGCGGACCGCAGAGTCAGCATGGGCGGGCCCATGGGCACCGAAAAAGGTTCGCGGTGCCTGGTGGCGCTCTCGAAGCAGCCCCTGGAGGGCGCCACGAGCGAGGTGTTCCCCGGGCTGTGGCACGTCTCCGACTTCGCCGCCGTGCGGCCTGAGCACGAGAAACACCTCTCCGTGTTCGTGGGATACTGCGGCTGGGTCGAGGGGCAGCTGGACGCCGAGGTCAAGGCGGGGGGCTGGCTGGTGGCCGCCGCCAGCGCCGCCAACACCCTGGGGCTCGTCTCCACCGCGCCCGGGGGGGACCTGCTCGGCGAGAGCGCCTGGGAGAGCCTCCGCGCGCGCCTCGGGGAAAACTCAGACAACGCCGCGCGCGGCTGAGTGACCTTTCGTTTCGCGACGAGACATACATAATACAGAGTCGAGTCTCGTGTGGCGCGATAGTGTTTTGATGACGCGTGTTTTGATGACGACAACAACGTACAAAGCGTAGATTGTCACCGCGTACGTAGTCTACGTACTTTCCGACTCACCGTCGGTTAGTCGCCGCGCGACGACGTCTTCCGCCTCTTCCTCTCTTCCTTCTTCCTCTTCTTCTTGGAACCCCTCTTCTTCTTCTTGGAAACCTTCTCGGAAGGCTTCTCGACGGCCCCTCCCAGTCGGCTCCGCAGGTCGTCGGCGGCGGCGGACGCGAGCTCGGGTATCAACGCGTACCCGCCCGTCGGCCGCGCCGCGACGCCGCCGCGTCGCCGCACGGCCCTGTTGAGTAACGCCGCGAGCCTTTCGTCGGATGCGACATCCTTCGCAAAGCCGGTAACGTCCGCGGGGCTCGCGGATGGATCGTCCACGGCGTGTTTCCCCGCCGCGTCGTCGCCATGGCGACGTCTCTTTTTCCCCACCGCCGCCTCATCCTCCACCGCCCCGCCGGGACGCTCGCCCCCCGCTCGAGGGTCGGGGAGGATCTGACGCCGCGCTTCCGCGCGCGCGTTCGCTGAACCGACACCGCGCAGAGTGTTCGCCAGGAACCGCTCGTTCACGCGCTCGCGGACCCTCGGCGCGCGCACGACATCGTCCGCCCACGGCCTGACTCCGGCGAGGCCCAGCGACCGGTCCCCCGGGTCCCACATCCGAAGAGCGCCCCCGCGTCTGTCGCGTTCCCCCCGAAGCCGAGGAGACGCGGAAAAACGCGGGAGCGAATTTTGGGGCCAGCTCAGCAATTTTTTTGGCGGGGCACTTTGAAGGGACACGCGGGGCGCCCGTGCATTGCGGAGCGCGACCATGATGCTCGCTGCGATGTGCAACGCGACGGCGATGCTCGCGCAGGCGTCGGTGAGCCCCCGCCTCCGCTCTACTCGGGCGGGCGCCGCTCGGGTCGGGAGACGCGTGTCCCGCCTCCGTGTCCCCCGCGCGGTGCCGACGTCGGTCGACGCCTCGGAGACGACGGAGGCGGAGTCTCCCGAGCCGCTGCTGATCGTGGTGGAGTGCGACGGCGTGCTGTGCGACGTGCACCTCGACGGCCACCGCGAGGCGTTCAACGAGACGTTCACGGAGCTTGGCATGGAGGGCATGTCCTGGAGCCAGGACGAGTACCTGTCGCTCCTGCGCTCGGGGGGGGGGACCGCGTACGGAATGATTGAGCGGTACTTCCACTTCTACGGGTACCCCACCCCCGAGCTCCGCGACCCCGGTGGCGAGGTCCCCGACGAACCTGGGAACTTGGGGAACCTTGGGATCGTGCCCGAGGGCTACGAGAACGCGTCCCTCGCGTCGCAGGCCGCGGCGGCGCAGGCTGCCGCGAGCCGTGACCCGATCAACAAAGAGCTCCTGGCGATGCGCCGCGCGGATTGGATCCGAGACGTCATCGCGAAGAAGGATGAAGCCTTCGCGCGCATGGTGGAGGAGGGACGGCTGCGGCTCAGGAAAGGCGCGCTGGCGTTCCTGGACGAGTGCTTGCTGGAACCGAACGCGCACGTGGTGATCATCGGCGCGACCGCGAGCGCGCCGGAGGAAAACGTGCTGGGTGCGGTGCTCCGCGCGATGGGGCCGCTGCGCGCCGCCGCCGTCTCGGTGTCGGACGCGAACGAGATCGTCGACGGCGCCGCCCTCGCGGCGACGGCGGCGGAGGAGGCATCAAAACGCGAGGCCACCGGAAAAACGCCCATGGACGACGATGCGCTGGATGCGTTCGGGGACCACGCGGCTGTGCACGACGAGGCGTGGGAGGCGGCGCGGCGTGAGATGCAGATGACCATGAAGGCGCGCAAGGGCGAGCTCCTGGCGGTGGAGGTTGGCGGCGACTTGCAGAGGCAGAGCTTCAACAGCAACGTCATCGTGGACGCGTCGGTGTTTTGCACTTCCACGCGCTCGGTGATCAACGCTGCCTCGCTGAGCGGCATCCTGGCGAAGAAGGGCACGCGCAAGGAGCGGTGCGTGTTCGTCGGCGCGAGCCGCGCGACGGCGACGGAGGCGAACGCGGCGGGCGTCTTCAACGTGGTGTGCCGCACGGCGAACCAGGCGGATTCGCAAATCGTCGGCGTCGCCATGGTCACCGACGACTTCGGAGGCGGGGGGGGGCTCACGCTGCGCTACGTCAAGCACAGGATGGCCACCTGGAAGGGCGAAACCGTGGGGGGGAGTGAGATTTGATCACCACGCGCGAAAAACGCGCGCGATGATGAGAAGTGTATTTCCATTTTCGACCGTGGCCCCCGCGGTAAGTCCCGTAACGTACGCCGCGGCGGCGATGCGACGCCCCCTCTACGGCGGCGCTCCCGCCGCCCCCCCCCCCGAGGCGAGCAAGCCGTAGAACTCGGCGGAGCACAGATGGAACCGCCCCGCGTGCTCGTCATCGGGCGCGCGCTCGTCGCGCCCGGTGAGCACCAGCCGCAGGAACCGCACGGGCGTGGAACACGCGGGCGCATCGATCGCCCAGGACGCCCACGCGCCGGGCGCCGCGATGGACGCGTCATCGACGTGGCGCGAGAGCGTCGTCCACCCGACGCCTTCTTCGTCGGCGTCCGCGGCGTCGCCGTTCCCCTCGTCCGGGTCCGTCCGGCGCCCCTGCAGCTCCCAGTGCCTCGGGAAGTGCGCGGTCCCGTCCTGGCGCATGCTGTAGTGCGCGCACCGCAGCGTGCGCGCCTCGCCGAGGTCGAAGCGCCACCAGCCCCCGTTGAAGGCGTCTTCAGAAGAAGAGCCTCGCGCGTCGCCTGAATCTCCGGAATCTCCGGAAAACGTTTCGCTCCGGCGCGGCGGCCCCGCGAAGTTGACGCGCGCGAACGCGCCGGACGTCACCAGCGCCGGGTTCGTGTGCGCGCACGAGGGCGAGGACGCGGCGACGGCGACGCGCGAACTTTCGTCCCCTTCCTTCCTTCCTTCCGTTCCAGCCCCGAACCCCGAACCCGCGAACCCGGGGTTCCGGAAATGCGACCGCCCGGCTTTGGTTCCGACGTGCCGGAACACGCCGTTGAGGTCGCCGGCGCGCAGAAACGTCAGCGTCGTCCCGAACGTCTCGCGCGGTTTTCGGCGTCTCGCGGCGTCGCGGAACGCGCTCGCGACGCGCGCGCTCGCGGACAGGGACACGGACGCGCCGTCAGCAGCCACCGCCATGTTTGCCATGTTTTCGGACGGCGCGCGTTTCGAAAAAAATCCGGGACTCGACGTCCCGGGCGACGCGACGCCGCCAAACGTCTCCGCGGCGACGGTGGGCACGCGGTTGCCCGGCGTCGCCTTTTCGCCATTCGCGCCGCGCGCGCCGGAAGCGAGCGCCGGCGCCTCGGCGAAGAGCGCCTCCAGCGCCTCCGAGGAGGCCGCGCCGCCGTCGCCGGCGGCGAGAAACGAGGCGCGCGCGCCACGCGCCGCCGCCGCCGACGTCTGCGGCCACCGCACGCGCGCGGCGACGGTTTCCGCCTCGGCGCGCGACCGAGGCTTCGCCGCGACCCACGCCTCCGCGAGCGCCAGCGCCCGGTCCTCGTCCGCCACGCCGAGATCGTCGCGTCCGACGGTGGCGGCGAACGCGTCCGCGGGCAAGGCGGCGAGCGCTTCGGGGTCCGCGTCGGTGACGTTCCGCGCGAGGCTCCGCGCGCACCGCGAAAACAGACGCGTCAGCGTGTCGTGCCCGTCGACGCCGCCGCGCGCGAAACCTTCGTCGCCTTCGTCGCCTTCGAGCTCTTCGTCCGCGTCGTCGTCCGCGAGAGACGCCGTCGGAGACGCGCCTTCTTCGTCGAACGCGGCCACCCCGAACGCGGGCGCGAGCGCGAGCAGCCGCGCCGCGTCGCCGGCGTCGCGCGCGGCGGCCTCCGCCAGCGCGCGGGCCACGGCGTCCGTCGCCGCCGCCGCGCGGAACCGGAGGCACAGCGCGAGCGTCTCGGCGGCGGGGGCGGAGTCCGGAAACGACCCCGCGTACGCGAACCGCAAAAACGCCGCCACCGCCGTCGCGTCGACGTCGTCGTCGACGTCGTCGTCGACGTCGTCGTCCCCCATCTCGGGGGGACGCGCCCCACGGGGTACGCCGCCGAAGCGCACGACGTGCTCCGAGGCCTCGCGCATGCCGCTGGCGAAGACGTCGCGGAAAAACGGCGCGAAGCACGCCAGCACGACGCGGTGCGCGTGGAACTCGGCGAAAGCGACGCGCGTCTCCGTTCCGGGCGTCGCCGCCATCCTCTCGCCGCCGCCGCGCGAGAGGATGTCCGGGTCCTCCGAGCCGAAGCGCCGCGTCTTCCAGCGCCGCGGCTCCAGGACGACCGTCGCGGGCACGCCCGCCGCACGCACAGCCTCGTCCGCCTCCGCGACCGAGCCGGCGCGGACGGCGACGACGACGTCCGAGAACTCGCTCGCGACGCGCGACGCGACGCCGCCGGGGCCGGGGTTCCGAAAAAGCCGTCTCAGCGCGCGCTCGTTCGCCGCCGCGTCCGTCCCGGCGAACCGAGCCAAGACGCGCGTCATCTCGTCGTGCTCGGAACCGTCGGACGCGTGATGCTCGGAACCGTCTGAACCGTTGGAATCGCCGCAATCGTGCTCCCGCTCTCCCTTTTCCGCCACCTCGACGATGAACGTCAGAGACGTCGTCTCGGATCGCCGTCTCGGATCGATCTCGGAGCCGAGATCGGCGAGCCTCTCCGCGGCGCCGAGTCGGGGAAGGGAAAACCCGTCGTCGCCGCCGAGTGCGGCGGCAATGTCCGCCGCCTCCGCCGTCCGCGCTCCGGGCCGCCGCGGGTTCCCGATGCGCCGCGCCGCCTCCTCGAGGCGCACGCGGAGTGCGGGGGACGCCGCCGCCAGGACCGCGGCGTGCGCTCGGGAGACGACGCGCGTCCCGTCGGCGGCGTAGCGCGCCGAAATCGCCTCGTCGCGGTCGAACGTCGCCCTGACTTGTAAAACGCGAGCGGCGCCGGGGACGTCTCCAGACGCTCCCCGGCGTCTCACCACCACGACGTCCGCGAAGTCCGCGAGGTTCGTTCTGCGCTCGTCGTCCCTGGCGGCGTTCGCCGTCGCGACCGCCGCCGCGGGCGCGACGCGTCGGAACGCGCGCGCGTGTGAGTGAGAAGATCCGCACTCGGCGGCGTCCTCGGCGGCGTCCTCGGCGGCGTCGACGTCGGCGTCGACGAGAACTCCGGGGGGCGACGCGATTTCGATGTTCCTGAAGGAGGTCCAGTCGTCCCACGTGGAAAGACCCACGCATCGCACTCTCCGCAGCGGCTCTGGGTCCCTCCATCGGTGGACGAGTCGCGGCCGCGCTCCCGCGCCGCCGATGCCCACCGAGATCAAGCCGTCGTCGGTCCAGCTTATCCAGTACCTCGCGAACGCGGTGGCCGCGCCCGGCTTTATGAACTCGCCTCGAGCGACGTGCGCGACGCGTCCATTACGCTCGATGCACAGCCTCGAGTTGCGGTGCGAGCCGATGATGATGACGTAGGTTTGACTCTGCGGCTGCTGAGAGGCGCGGCGGTCGTCGTCCGCGGCGAGGCCGGACCAGTGGTCCAGGCGCCGAGTCGGCCTCAGCCTCGCCGGGCCGACATGTTCCTCTTCGAGAATGCACGTGATGTCGGACTGTGCCGCCGCTTCGAAGGACACCTCCCCACCCCCCGCCTGCGCCACCCTCTGGCCCGACGGGCTCGTCAGCCACGCGCACTCGAAGGGAGGCACGACAAGCACCTCCCCGGCGACCCGCACGCCGCGCACTTCCGGCGCGACCGGCGGCATCGTCAAGCCGCGCGCCGAACTATGACGCGAGGTGGTGGCGCGAAATCACGCTGCGTCAGCAAAGAAGACCTGCCGTCGTTTTCTTCGCGCGATTTTTTTTTACACGGTTCTTTTTCGGGGCGCCGTTCGCGAGACGTCGTCGCCGAACGCGCGCGTCGAAAAAGAAAAAGTCTTCTCAAAAGTCTCTTCACGCCTTCCCCTCGAACGCCGCGGAGAGACGCGACCGCGTGTTCTCCGCGGAATGATTCCTCCTCCCCTCACACACTAAGCCTTCGCGTGAGGTGACACGAAAAACGTTCTCCTTGCCGTCCTCGTTCGTCTCGACCCCCGCGCGAAAAAGCCCCTCGGCGCGCGCCGCCTCCGCGCCGGCGGCGACGCGCGCGGCGGCGGTTTCAAAGTCCAGCCCCAGGTGCCCGGCGGCGAGGCTGAGCGCGCCGAGAAATATGCGGTACGGCACGCGCCGCGCCGTCCTGTCCCCTTCCTTGTTGTGCCTCGCCCTGGCGCGCGCGAACACCACGTCCACGCCCGTGGCCGTCAGGCGCGCGTCGTCAGTCAGGCGCGCCGAGCGCAAAACGCGCGCGAAGGCGTCGCCGTCCATCTCCCCGCGCGCGTCCGCGAACGTCTCGCGGAACAGCGCGAGAAACGGGTGCGCGTCGTCGAGAGCGTACTCCTTGCGCACGGGGACGGGCTGCGCGATCGGTTTTTCTGTGCGCGTCTGCGTCGCGCGCGCCGCTTCGAGCGCCGCCGCGAAGCGCGAGAACGCCTCGAAATCGACGTCGCGCACGTCCTCGCCGCCGGCGGTCTCGGCGAGCCGCGTCTCCAGCGTACGCGCGGCGAGCGACACGTCCAGGTCTTCCAGCAAACGCAGCCTGGCCAGCGCGAACGTCGCGAGCTCCAGGTCCAGACGGCCGGTTTTGCGCGCGTCGTGCGCGTTGAACTCGGCGCGCCACGTCGCGAGGCGCCGCGCGTCCGCGAACGCGGGTTCGAGCGGAAACGCGCGTCGGGGGATGCGCGCGTCGGGCTTCTCGAGACCGGTTTCGCTGGTTTCGCGTCGTCTCGCGTCTTCGGAAGACGCCACCGAAGGCGAATCCACCGACGCGCGTTGTCCTTCGGAAGACGTCGCCCGCCTCGCGTCGTCCCCCGGGGTCTCCGCCTCGAACGCCTCCGCCACGGGCTCCAGGTCGTGCGTCGCGTCCCGCTCGTCGGCGATGAACGCCTCGTCCACCGTCAGGTCCAAAGACGTGAGGTCCGCCGCCGAGAGGTCCGCCGCCGAGAGGTCCATCGTGCTGTCCTCCTCCGCGAAGGCGCGCGGGCGCGCGCGCGCCTCGACGGGGACGCGCGCGGCGCCCGAGAAGGAGCGCGAAAAAAGCCGCGCGCTCGCCGGGCGCGCGGCTGTGGCGTTTTTCTCACAAAGCGCGTCGAGGCTTCGGTTGACGCGCGCGCTCGCGGGCCTGTGTGTCCGCGTTTCCCGACTCGCGGACCGCGCGGACCCGAAGCCGTGGGTCCCGAACGTCAGGCGCCGAACGCTTCTTTCGGCGGCGCCGAAAGACGCCGCCGAGCCGGCGACCAGGGCCCGCCGGCGAAGCACGCGCTTCGCCTTTTTGCAAAACGCGCGGTACTCGTCAAAGCACACGCGCCCGTCCTTGTCCAGGTCCACGTCCCCGAAGCACACGCGCACGAGCTCGAGCGCGTCCGCCTCGCGCGCGTGGCACGAGCGCACCAGCACGCCCGCGAGCTCCTCCGGTGTGAGCAACCCGTCGCCGTCGACGTCCCCTTTGTCGAAATCCTCGGCGCGCGGGCGAGAAAGCGCCGCGTCCAGTGCCTCCGACTCTGGCGCCGCGGAGGAGAAGCTCCGCGCGGGCGGGAAGGACTCGCGCGCGGACACGACCGGTTTCGGATTATGGGTTTTGTTCGAGAGGTTCGACGACCGGAACGACCGGTCGTCGAGCGAGGCGCGGACGCCGTTCCGCTGAAACGTCTCGCGGCGTGACGCGGTGGTCCCCGCCGCGGCGCGCCTTTCGCTTCGCGCCGCCGGCGCGCCGGCGGAGACCCCGACGAAAAGCCCCCCCGCCGCGCACTTCGCGGCGGCGTCCACGACGGACTCGAACGTTTTCCCCGTCTCCGCGGCGACGCACGCGAGCGCGCTCGCGAAGTCCTCGGCGCGCAGCTCACGCTCGCCGGCGCGGCGGGTCTTGGCGAAGACCACGTCGGCGGCGGAGGCGGGGAACTTGCGCGCCACGAACCCCGAGCCCAGGCACAGCCGGCGCCACTGCGGTAACGCGAGCGTGTTTGCGTTGGAGCGCTTCTTCGCGCTGTCGAAGTCGACGCACGCGCTCGAGAAGACGTCGCGCAGGCGCTTCGCGGACGCGCGCCCGGGAGGCGCGGGCGCACGCGCGCCGCCGCCGGCGACGCGCGCCGCCCGCAGCGACACCGCCCCGGCGAAGGCGGCGACGAAATCGTCAAAAGACGCCGGCGCGTCTGCGTTGTCCAGGCCGACGCTCGACGCCACGGACGCGGGGGGGAGGTTGTCCAGAACGCCGGAGTCTGTTTTTTGCGAGGTGGACGTCGCGAGGGATGCCGAGGGTGTTTCACGTGTTTATACGAGGATCACGAGGTTTACGCGGTTTTTGTCGGGGGGAGGTGTGTCGTGGGAACGTCAGCGCGCGGTTGGCGCCGGGACGCGACGCGAAAGAAAAGCCGAAACGCTCTGCGGGATCGTACGAAATTTTGGCGAACGACGAACGTTGCTCGAGAGGCTTCTTCGGCGTTTCGGAAGACCCCACGCTCGCGCCCACGCGGAGAGGGGGGAGACGGACCTGCGAGGGCGAACAGCGCGCGCGCGCGCGTCATGGTGCCGTCGGCGTCGGCGAGCGAGAGGTACAACGCCTGCGCTCGTGGGAGGATGCAGGGGGGTGAGCCTTCGGTGCGCCGTCGGGGCGGATGACTCGACATCCGAGAGAGACGTTTCGGGGACTCCGCGATTCGCCCCCGCCGGCCGCACACCCCCGCGCGTACCTTGAGCGGGTCGAGCAGCGCATCGGTGGATGCGAGGCTGACATGCATGCGCGCCCGCTCGACGTCGGCCATGACGTTCAGATGCCTCGGTCGAGAGACGCGGGTGGCGCGCGTGCGACTGATGAGAAAACGTTTCGTGTAAACGGTTGCAACGACGTGTTCGGCCGGTCACCGCGTTTGGCAACCGGTGGACTGAAACCAGCATCGAATCGACCGAGCCGGTTTCGGTTCTCGGGGCGCTCGGGGTTTCGACGGCAATTCCGCTGGATCTCATCATCACGGGCAGGGATCGTGCCGAGTGCTCCGTCGCGTCACAACGATCGACGCGGTCGCCGCCGCGCGCACGCCCTCGAGCGCTTCGGGGCGTCCCTGTCTGGCGCGCACCGGCGACGCGCCGCGGAGCCCGGGCGCGAGCGAGGTCGTTTCCGGGGACTCCGAGGCGTCGACGGCACGATGCAGGCCCGGGCGCCGGCGTCCGCGTCCTCCCCCGCGGTGTGCAGCGCGCTGTACATCCTGGACTCCAACTTCAAGCGCCTGCTGCACCGCGACTGGCGCGGGGACTCAATTCCGCAGCACGTCGAGCGCTTCGCCGCGCGCCTGAACGAGGCGGAGACCGAGGGCGAGCTGCGTCCCATCTTCGAGGACCCCGAGATGGGCGTGACGTACTGCTACGTGCAGGTGAGCAACCTGTACTTCCTGGCGATTGTCAAGCAGAACGCCAACGCCATGGCGCTCCTGTCTTTCCTGCACGCGCTCGTCAAGGTCCTGACGCACTACTTCACCACGCTGGAGGAGGAGTCCATCCGGGACAACTTCGTGATCATCTACGAGCTCTTGGACGAGGTGTGCGACAACGGGTACCCGCAATTCACCGAGGCGAAGATCTTGTCCGAGTTTATCAAAACCGACGCGCACGAGCTCGAGGCGCCCAAGGCGCCGATGGCGGTGACCAACGCCGTTTCTTGGCGCAGCGAGGGCATCCGGTACCCCAAGAACGAGGTGTTCCTGGACGTTCTGGAGAACGTCAACCTGGTGGTGAACGCGGACGGGCGCGTGGTGGTCAGCGAGGTGAGCGGCGCGCTGAACCTGCGCGCGCACCTCAGCGGCATGCCGGAGTGCAAGCTCGGGCTCAACGACAAGGTGATGCTGCAGGCGCAGAGGAAAACCGGCCGCGGGAAGTCGGTGGAGCTGGAGGACATAAAGTTCCACCAGTGCGTGCGTTTGGCGCGCTTCGAGACGGACCGCACCATCTCGTTCATCCCCCCCGACGGGACGTTCGACCTGATGAACTACCGCATCACGACGCCCACGAAGCCGCTGCTGTGGGTGGAGGCGAGAGTGGAGCGCCCCAGCCGGTCGCGCGTGGAGTACCACGTGCGGCTCAAGACGCAGTTCAAGGCGCGCCTGAACGCGACGGGCGTGGAGATCAAGCTGCCCGTGCCCGCGGACGCGGTGAGCCCGGAGGTCAAGGCGGCGCTCGGCGCGGTGACGTACGCGCCGGAGCAGGAGGCCATGCTGTGGAAGATCAAAACCGTCCCGGGCGGGAAGGAGGTGCTGATGCGCGCGAAATTCAACTTGCCCTCCGTCGCCGCCGACGACGAGGGCGCGGCGCGGCGGCCGCCCATCACCGTAAAGTACGAGATCCCGTACTACACCGTCTCCGGCGTGCAGGTGCGGTACCTGAAGGTGATCGAGAAGAGCGGGTACCAGGCGCTGCCTTGGGTGCGGTACATCACGCGCTCGGGGAACTACGAGTTCCGGCTCGACCACGGGGACGCGGCGAGCGCGAAGCGATGAGACGGATACGAGTCGTTTTTATTCGACGAGAAGCGTCGGAGCGCGCGCAGATCACACACCTCGTCGTCTTCAGGTCTCTCGTGACGCACGACGTATCTATTGACTCGCACGTGTCTCGAAGCGTGTGGCGTCTGTCGTGAAACGTCTCACGAGTCGTGCGCTCGTGAATCGGATGTCTGTCGTCGAGACGACTAACGCGCAACGACGAGCGTTAGTTCTCGGGGTCCTCCGCGCCCGCGTCCTCTTCGCCCGCGGGCGCGACGTCGACGATGACTCCGTCGATGCCGTGCACGACGCCGTTGGAGGCCTTGAGATCAGGCGAGACCACCTTGTTGCCCGCGACGAGCAGCTCGCCATCGACGGTCTTGTCGATCTTGATGGCGCTCTCGCCGTCCAGCGTGGGAACCTCCGCGGGCAGGTCCATCGCCAGCGCGTCCGCGGCGGTGACCTCGCCGGCGATCACGTGGCGGCGCAGGATAGCCCCGAGTTCGGGGTCCGCGAGCAGTTTCTTGGGCGTGTAGTCGGAGTCCTGGAAGAACTTCTTGAACGCTTCGTTGTTCGGGGCGAACACGGTGAACGGGCCGGCGCCCTCCAGGTCGGAGGCCACCACGCCCTGCTCGGCCGCCTGCACAGCGGCCAAGAGGGTGGCGAACTCGAGGTCGTTCTCGCTCAGCACGGCGGCGACCGTCGCGAGAGGCTCTTCCTCGTCGGCGGAGGCGGCGGCGTCCGTCGCGGCGGGGTCCGCCGCCGGGTCGGTGGGCTGGATGATGTTCGCGGGGTCCTGCGGCATCTGTTCGGCGGCAACGCCGGCGAAGGCGCACGCGACGAGCGCGGTGGCGAGGAGCAGAGGGCGGACGAAGCGGGGCATGGTTCCTGTGGAGGGGAGAGGGAGAGGGAGTCGGGAAGCGACGAGTGCGTCGAGAAGTGGCGGCGCGGAATCGCGACGACCGCACAAAATGGCGTGTGCCGGGGCGGAGACGCGGCGACACGTCATACGGGATACGCCGAGAGCTATATCGGCAAGGCTTCAGTCCGAGGTGTTCGAGGTGTCCGAGGTGGCGTTGGGTGTGCCGAGAAACGATATAAGGCCACGTGCCAAAACGAAAACCGGACCGAACCTCGAGGCGTAGAAAGCGCGTTTCGTGTTCGCGTTTTGTGAAAGCCTCACTGTCTGTATCCTGATGTATTCGTACAAGCGTCGTCGACTCGACGGCTCTACCCCAGCCTCGCCTCGAGCGCCACGATCTTCCCCTCCAACGCGCTCTGCATGCGCGCCATCGCGGCGAGGATCTGCGTCGCGTCCCCCCCCGTTTCCGTTTCCGTCCCCGTCCCCGGCGCCGGCGCCCGCCTCGCGGCCCGCCCCGCGATGGCCGCGCGGAACGCGCCCCCCAGGTCCGCCGGGAGCCTCGGCCTGTCCGCGCGCCCCCCGTCCGACAGCGAGACGGCGAACTTGAAGATGAGGTCCGCGCGCCGTTTGACGGCGACGTCCTCGAGGGACGCGTCCTCGTGCAGCGTCTCCGGAACCTCCGGCGCGCGCCTGTGCCCCCTGAGCACCTGCCTCCAGGCGTGCTCCACCGCCACCATCGCGTCCTTCATCATCCCGCGGCACCCCGCGACCCGCAGGCGCGTCTGCATCACCGGGAACGCCGAGGCGATCTCCGCGATCTCCCTCCCCTCCAGCGCGAACACGTCGCAGTACGTCATGGCGCGCGCGGTGAACGCCGTGGGCGCCTCGCCGCCGTTCAAAACCTCCTCGCCGAACGTCTTCCCCGAGGTGAACACGCGCCCCTTCCCGCCCACCACGCCGCGCTCCACGATGTACAGGCGCGTGGACAGCGCGCCCGCGCGCACGATCTCCTCGCCCTGCGGGAACGTCACGCTCTTCAGCTTGAGCGCGACGTCCACCACGAACAGGTCCGGCGCGCCGCGGAAAAACGGCACGTTGTTGATCCACTTCCCGCACTGCCGCATGGCGACTTCGCCGCGCAGGCTGGGCGACATGCGCTCGAGCATGGTGTGCCACTCATCCATGTTCGTGGACGTGTGCTTGTACCTGAAGTAGTCCCGCAGGCGCATCTGCAGCGCCTCCCCCAGCCGCAGCTCGCGCGACATCGCGTTGAGCGTGTCCATCAGGTCGTGGTGCTCGGCGCTCTTCTTGTCCATGCTGGCGACGATGCCGCACACCGAGCCGACGACGTAGGCAAAGACGGACGTGCCGATGAGCATGGCGAAGATGATGTAGAAGCGCTCGCCGGTGGTGGTGGGCACGATGTCGCCGTAGCCGATGGTGGACATCGTGACGATCGCCCAGTACAGCGCGCTGACGTACATGTCGTACGGGCCGAGCTCGAGGCACGCCAGGAACTCGGCGCGGTCGGCGCTCCCCGCGTGGCACTCGGAATACTGACCAGCCTCGACGAAGCTCGCGTAGTAGAACCCCACCCAGTCGTCCTTGCTTCCGTTCGTGCGCGCCAGGAGCTGCCACATGCACGCCAGCCAGTGCGCGATCATGAGCGTCCCGGTGACGAACTTGCACAGCGTCAGCACGTTGTAGTCGATGGCGACGGAGTCCTCCAGCCGCTTCAGGATGCGCCCCGAGCGCAGGATCCGCAGCAGCTTGAACAGCCGGAGCAGCCTGAGCAGCTTGAGCGCCTTGAGCCCCCCCATCTCCATCTCGTGGTACGGAATCACCGAGAGCAGGTCCACCACGAAGAAGCCCCGCAGGTACCGCCGCGCGATGCGCCGCCGGTCCGTGACGTACAGCCCAACGCTCGCGCCGTCGTCCGCGTACATCAGGTTGAAGTTGAACAGCAGGTCGACGAAGAACGTGATGTCGACGAGCAGGTTTATCAGGTAAACCGGGAACGTCGCCGCGTCCGCGGTCATGCGCGCGCTGCTCTTCGTGTCCAGGAACGCCACCTCGTACGGCGTGACCGTGGCGGTGTACACCAGCGCGACCGCGATGAGCACGTCCCACCGCCGCATCATCCGCGACCGCGGGTCGAGCAAATACGGCGACGCCTCGTATTTGCTCAGGATCGAGTCGAGCTTCTTCTCGCCCTCCTCGAACTCGCGGCGCTCGCGGTCGTCCGCGAAATGCACCTCGCCGTCGCTGTCGCTGTCCTCCCACGCCCCCGGGGGGGGAGGAGGGGGACGCGCCTGCGGATGAAAGGAGACGAAGAAGAGGGTCAGACGGCGGCGGCGTCGAGGGTGGCGCGGGCGTGAGACGAAATCCTTCAGAGCGCCTAGACGAACGCCAATCGCGTTCGCATCGCGCGACGGTCGCGGGGGAACCACGCGGGTCGCGACGGTCCTCCGCGATCTCCGAGCGGAGAACGCGATGGCACGATACGCCAGCACCGTGGACGCCGCGCGCGGTGGCCGCAGAAGCGGCGGAGGCGCGCTCAGCGGCGTTACCCCGGGACGCTTTCGCTGCCGGGAAAATGTGCGATGTGCCGAAGACGCTCGAGTCAACATCGGCGCCGGCCTCTTCGGAGACGGGGACGTACCGGCTCCACCTTGGACATCGCGACCCTGGATCGACGCTATTGATCCACGCGGAGCCGCTTCAGGACACGCGCGCCCCTCGCTCGGCGCGCGACGCTCGACGCGCCCTGCAGTGCGCGTCTCCGGCGTTCTCACCCGAACGCGGTGTCTCCCAGCAGCCGTTGCAACTTCGCTTTTCTCTGTCAACGGCGGTGCCGCTCGCCAAAAACGTATCATCTGGTTCAAAAACGCACTTTCACCTTTGGAACGCGTTTTCGACGGCCAGCTCGAAAGGCGCCGCGGTCAAACGCGAAACTCCGCGCTTCGGTCGCGGGGTAGGCGCGAAACTTGGTGAAACGAACGAACGCGCGAGATTTGTTGAGGGTAGACAGGCGGGACCCCGCGGGGCACACGAGGCGCGCGCGGCACGCACGCGACCGCCTGTCTTGTTCGTCTCCATCACCGGGACGTTTTCGGGATCGTCCGGCGAAAGGTACGTCCCGTCACTACCGATGCGACCGATCGAACCGCCGATCCCTGTCCGTCGGCTGCCCTCCCTACCCCGGTGTGCCAGCGGGGAAATTGATCCCGTCTCCTGCAGCCGGTCGCGGCGGGATCGCGTCGCGGATCCGGCGGGGCGCGCGCCGCGACGCGCCGCGCACGTCACGCTCGTCTGGCGGCAGGATCGTTTCCCGCCGGCCAAGGACGCGCTT
>Ga0206682_10002532_pt1 | contig 16454 bp, 11 predicted proteins | sample M240m12015metaG_FD_155444 | JGI IMG/M metagenome (GOLD analysis project Ga0206682, IMG submission 155444) | Ammonia-oxidizing marine archaeal communities from Monterey Bay, California, United States - M2 40m 12015 | ecosystem: Environmental > Aquatic > Marine > Intertidal zone | place: USA...
ACGTGGCATTTGGTCCTCTTCACACCTGATATTGCCACGTGTCACGTCGGTTCGCCACGTGGCAAAAATTGAGCGTTTTCCAAAAACGCAAATTTCCGAACACAGATTTCCGAGCGTGCCACGTGGCATTTGGTCCTCTTCACACCTGATATTGCCACGTGTCACGTCGGTTCGCCACGTGGCAAAAATTGAGCGTTTTCCAAAAACGCAAATTTCCGAACACAGATTTCCGAGCGTGCCACGTGGCTGATGCAGCCTGGATTTTTGCAAGATGCGTGATAAACGTTTTTAAAATGTTGGCGCTTGTGAAAATGCTCCCCAATCTCCGCACTGAAGGAGATTGCGCCTCCGCACTGAAGGAGATTGCGCCTCCGCACTGAAGGAGATTGCGCCTCCTGAGCACTGAAGAAAAGTTGTGTTTTTGGAAAATGCTCACTCTTGCCACGTGGCGAACCAGTGTGACACGTTTCGCCGGCGCCATCACGAGCACTTTGTGAACGTTCGTTGAAGTCCAGCGGGCTGGCCTCCCGAGCACTGACCATGTGCACGCTCGCGCCGCGCTTAGAATAGGAACGGTTGTAAAGCGACCGAATGCAGCTCTTTCTGCTGCCACATTGGGTACTCTGTGACACACACATTGTCAGTCAAGCAAAGGAGACCGCTCAAATTCTGTACAGTGCTCTCGTAGACGCAGAGCTACCCGCAGACGCCTTCACCGCCATAGTCGACAGGCAAGTTATGCGTCTAGAGCCGTATAAGCGAGTATGGTCTCACCCCTGTGTGTCCTTCGCGAGCTCGTCCATTCACGCGCTCATGTTTACACTCATCAGTCTGAAAGAGATATGCGCTGAATACACGAACCGTTATGGCCGAGTGCATCTCTGCTCTCACCACGCTACAAATTTGTGCAATCACATCAACAAGCACAAGGAGACCTTGATCGCCAAACTGGGCGACAGCAAAGACCCTGATGTGTGGATGGCAAAGCTTGGTCTCAAGCAGCGAGAGCAAATAGCCTCCAGAGTCTCGAAGGTGGGTGCCCCCTCGGCAGTTGGGTACGGCGTGTGCGCAATCGACGAGGAGTTTCGCGTGCACAGTCAAGGACAGATAGACCTCCACGGCAGCTACCTTAGATTTTACGCGCACAAGGCCAAATTCAAATTTCCAATGCGCTGGCACAAATCCACCAATGTGCCGCAGTACTTGCAGCAAGCGTTCTCCGCGCACTTCCCCGACACGCCGCTGCTCACCAAGCGCCTGTCCAAGCGTTCCCGAGAGGACCGCTCTTCGGGGGAGTCGGTCGAAACCGAGTAGGTCGCCGCGCATGGGTCCAGAGGGGGCCGCGTGTGATGTCATGTGTGTGTGTGTGGCAAGGACCGGTGTATGGGTGTGGGTGTTCACAAATAACACGTGCCGACACAATAACAAGCGACTTCGTCCACCCACCTTCTGCGCCTGGGTGGTCTCGGTGTGCCGCGATGAAAACCGCCTCAAATTCAGTTGTCGCCTCAGTCTTCTTCCTCGCCTCGCTCACGCTCGACGCACTCTCCGCAATCGACAGCTCTGCACACGCCGATTCACCCGCTTCTCTGCGCGGCGTCTCGTTGATATTGGTTGCCTGCCTGGCTGCGCCCTTGATTAAGAATTCATCTCGAGGAGTGTATGGTCTGCTTCAACGACCGCTCATCGGCGTAGGTCTTTCCATCTGCGCCCTTCTCGGCCTCCACCATGGATCATCGTTGGTTCGAACATTCGATGCACTGTACACAACCTTCGCTGGACTGATTGTCATCTACCTCTTTTCGTCCGGTGGGTTGGACGAGCGAAGCAAGGCGAGCAAGCGGGACGTGATGCAAGCCGCCGTGATGAAGTCGAGCTCGACTCTAGCAGGAGCACTTCTCTTCTACGCGAGTATGCGGACCGTGCGTGCCGGAGTTCAACATACCTTCGAAGTGCAGTCGTTCACAGTGGACACTGGAACCAACTCCACCCTTCCCCAGCCAGGCTATGCGTTCGCATCAAGCATTGCAACCAGCACATTGGTAGCAGGCGGAGCAGTAGGCGTGGCTGCCGCAGTACTCGTCTTATCCTCCCACGTCGACCTTTCTCTCGGCACAGACACACTGGTCGTTCCACTGTGTGCCGCTGGAATGTTTCAGCTGCTTGCAGCTCTTGCGTGTTCTCTTACATACGCAGACCAAGCGATCAACCTGCCGGCGATCTTCGGCTCGACTTCGTGCAAGAGTGACGAATCTGTCTGCGCTGCTGCAATTGCGGCACGAAGATTTGCAGTGGCGAACACGCCGGTGAGCTCTATGTGGGTTAGTGCATTAGGGTTACTCACACTTGGATTTCCACCGAGCGCGCGTTTGCGCGAGAAGAGCAATGCATTCAGCTGGAGTGTGACCACCACGACTGCTGGATCGGTGACCGCAGTGGCCGCAATATTAATCGTCTATTACAACGCGACGTTCGATGGAAGAGGTGCACACACCGATTACGTTCTTATCTCTGTCATAGTCGCAATTTACCTGTCGTTCTTCGTCGACAGCGTGGCGGGAACGTTGGTCTACATTTCATCTATGGTCATGGAAGAGGTGTTCTACATTCACTACTATGGATTCTCGACCTTGTTTTCGCACCTCACCCACCTCACACTCGTTGTCACGATCGTGCTTCTTTCTTTGCACACCATTGTGCAATTTTCACTCACTTGGTTCAGGTTCCAAGCGCTGTACGTGTTCGCCGGTGTCTTGACCGCCGCTGGCGTGTCGCTCTCGCTCGGGTTGTTCATGGCATCAGCCAGTCTGCTCAGTGTCTCAAACGGAAATCTGGGAAATTTACAAGAAACCTCAGATGGCAAATGGTTCGCGTTCACTTTTGTACTGCACCATTTTTTCCCGCTTCTCGCGTGGCTGCCGCTCGTCGTCTGCAGATGCGAGATCCACATCCTGAACTCATGGCAGAGGATGGTCGTTTGGGTGGCGTCCCTTCCCATACTCCTCCTCGTCTACGTGTTGTGTCTCGTAGTGATCGACGAAACGGCGCCCACACTGTCGCTGTTAGATCAAACCGCGGTGTGGGGCGCTGTGGTTGGTGTGGGTTTGGCGCCATGGTTGGTGTCGTGTTTTGTATAGCCATCAAAGCCAAGCTCCCGCCGACCACCCGCCGATCTCGAGAGAAATTCTTGGAGAACCCTCACGGATAAAATTGATCAAATAAAGCGATTTTCACTCGCTAAGTTCTTCAGCTCGTCCACTCACACCCAACCACAAAGCAGCCGCATTCGCAGCCCATTCTTATTAACTTCTTTTCAACCTAGATGTCGCAGACCGAAGAGAAGCCGTTGGGTATTATGGCGAAAGCACCGAAGAAAAAGAGCGTGTCTCGCGCGGAGAAGGCTGGCTTGTTGTTTCCCGTGTCGAAATTCAACCGCCACATGCGCGAAGCCCGTAAATCGAAGCGGGTTGCGGCCGCCAGCCCGGTCTATTTAGCTGCAGTGCTCGAGTACGCGACGACCGAGATATTGGAGATGGCAGAGAAGGAGTTGGGCAAGAAAAAGAAGAGGATCACCCCGCTTGAGCTGTCGCGCGCGATTCGCAAGGACGACGAGCTCGCCGCGTTGTTTGGAGGAGCAGCGGTCTTCGCAACGGACCGCGTGAAGAACGTGTCCAATGCGATCAAATACGTTCCGAAGGCGGCCAAGGCGGCGGCCGAGCCCGAGGAGTGAGCGTTCGAGAACATGTGAGCGTGGTTCAGAGAGTGTGTGTGTAAGAGAGAGAGAAAGCACGCATTCCTAAAAGTTGGCCACCCCGTGTTTTTCGCGCGCCTCAAAGCCACGCACTTGAAACATCAAACCATGGAGTGTGACACACTCTCCGACTTGCCCGACGTCGCCTGCAACCCACTCTACCTGAACGAGCTGCTGTTTTCGCAGCTGTATCGATTTGTTGGCCCCGTTTTCACCGGCGTTTCGTCGCAGGCGTATGGAGTGGGTGACCTCGACTGGGGACGTGAGATCGCTCTCTCCTCGTCCGAGACGCTTCAAATGCGGGTGTATCCGAAAGGGATTTTGACTGCCGGAAACGTCTCCAGTTCCACCGACAAGCTCATCCTCGTTGCGTCTCGTAGGCGAGGCGGCGTTGGCAAAGACCACGTCGTTCTGGCAGTGCTCTGGCACGAGTCGAAGGACATCGACCCAAAGAGGTCCCCATTCGACGCAATGAAGACGAACACCGACTGCGTGGCCACTCGGAACCTGCACGTCTGCCTTCCCTCCCTGTTCAACCACCACGACGCACAGTTCAGCAACCGTTCTAAGACCACAACGGCGTGGCCCGTGTTGGATAACCAGAACTTTCACGCCGTACGGCCTGGCAGTTACTCGGTCCACAGCTTAATCCGCCTGCCGAACAACGAGATCATTCGTAGGGTAACTTCTGCACCAGGAATATCCCAGTTCGTCATTGCAGGGCAGATTGCAGGAGTGGAGATAGAGGACACGATCCACCCTTCAGTGGACTCTATTGCTCAGAACAACTGGGTGGACCTCATCCACCAGTACAGCGCGTCGATTGAGAAAGTCACTGGAGTCGAGAGAGGACTTTCGTGCATGCACAACTCACTTCATTTCACTGATTGCCTGACGGCCGAGGGACTGTTGGCAATACTTTCACACAATTTTTCGGGTGGGGCGATGCCGGATATGTTACACGTTCCTGGCGGATTCCCGTTGTTGATCGCATTCATGGTGCGTCTCGCATGTTACCCTCGTCGGTTCGGCTTGTCTGAGGGACACGAGGTGGATAGGCTGGCCAACAAGCAAGTCATCTCCATTTTCGAGTCCAACTGGCAGCCGGTGCACCCCGACAAAGCGGGTGGTCGGAATGTGTATGCCATTGACTTGGTCATCAGGCAGGCGCACACGGAGGCTCGTGCAGCGGCCAAGAATTTGCAAAACACAGAGGCGCCTGTGGATGACAATTTAGTGTACTGGCATCGAGCTGGCCAACGATGCGTGTCTGCGATTTTTGGTGCAGGCGTGGACGACTTCTTGCCCCCGCGTCACTCGTTCGGCCTCTCGGAGAGGACTGTAGACCCCCTGCTCGAGGCGCGCAACAGCGTGCTACGGCAGGAGGTCTCTCCGATCATGGCCGTGACTGGAGTCGACTCGGTAATCTCAGATTTGGCCACCGTGCATCAGCGGAGAAACTGCCTCCTCCAAGTCCTTGACAGCGTGGAGCACTGGTTGCGTACTGGGACCTACTGCGGCCTCGAGATCAACAAGCCCCAGCCACCCAGACTAAACCTTCGCCTAAAACGTAATGGGCCGAAAAACCTGCTCTCCCGCGAGATTCTGAAGAAGGCGCTCGATCGCGGCATGGAGGACTCTGTGGCTCAGGCCATTGCCAACGGAGAGGCGAGCAGTGTTGAAGAGGCGAAGAGGGCAGCGCAGGTGATGCGAGACGGAATCGAGGGTGCCCTCCAGTTCGACGCCGACGACCGAGTGGACTTCAACGACCTGTCCATGCAACTACCAGATGACGTTGTCCAGTGCGTTAAGACGGAGCACAGAGACACCTCGCATGGTGCACATGGCAGCGCAGACGACCAAGGCGAAGACGTGGTCTGCGAAGACGCGATGAGCCACGCCGTAAGCTTGGTCTCTGCGTCCATGTGCAGCGGGTCGATGGTGCAATTCGAGATCGAGATCGGCTGCTTCTTGTCTGGTACTCATTCAGTGCTCCCCTGTGCAGACTGCAGTGCCAGCGTGCACGTTTTGACAGCGTCGTTTCTGGCCACAAACTCGAGTCGGTGCTCTCGCTGCCACCGACCGAGATGTCTGGTGTGTGCTACGGCGGCTCACAAACGACGGAAGGCGGCGGTTGGTTGCTCTCGGTGTATGCTCGAAGACTCTTCGACCACGCCAGTCTCGCCCCAGCAGAGTGGCAAGAAGGGCAAGAAGAAGGCGTGAGTGGGCTGTGGGTGGGCTGTGGGTGGGCTGTGGGTGGGCTGTGGGTGGGCCGCGGGTGTGTGTGCGTGTGCAAAAAGAGCAGGTCTTTTGACAGCCGATCTGTAGAAAATAGATGTTAAATACTGAGACCACATTCCAAAAACTTCAGTCCCGCACAGTCGCGGTCACTCGAACACTCTTACCGATACGCACCAGCACGACGACCGCCATAGCAGTGTCCACGATCTCGCCTGGCGTCGAATTAGCCAACTGACCTGACGGAAGGACTCGATGGAAGCGAACACTCTCTGCGTTCTCTGAATGCGAGTCCACTTTCTCATGACAAATCAGAAAGGCAGGCGCTGCGTAGGAACCTTTCTCTGCTCTCAGAACGCACATCGACGAAGAGATCGAGGCGAGCACGTCCACTTGTGACCGCCTGGCTGCCTGCGTCGCGTGCAATTTGGACTCCGAGCTGGCTGTAGGGGAGACAGACGACGCCAAAACACCGACCACCTTCTCGAAGCCATTCTCGAGAACCATGTCCTTAAAGTGCACCACCGCCTCCTCACCCTTCACGAGTCCACATGCAGCGAGCAAAGACCTCACCTTCGCCCCCTGCATGTGCACCCCAAGTGGACTCTGCGAACATGGTCTCTTCTTGTCGCTTCCACAGTTGACCTCCAGCGAAGCGTCCGCCACTCGCTTGAGACGCTTGACTTCATTATGATCGTACGAATCGAGACCATTCTGCAGCATCTCTAGGGCTGCTGCGGCGGAGGCTAGCGAATCGAGGACGGTCGAGTTGACTCCATTTCGAACGCAGGACGAGAGCATGAAACGAGTGAGCTGCGGAGGGGCGCTACTCAATCTCAGCACGGCGTAGGCGTCACCAGTAGTCATGGTCGGTGAAGTGGCGTCGATGCCAAAGGAGTGGAGAGCGAAGAGCTCCTGGTCTTGGTCTGTTGTGTCTGTAGTGTCGCTCTGCAGTTCAGGGCTGGGCGGTGCCCGCTTGTGGACGGAGCCTCCTTGAGCGAATGTGGAGTAGAGTCGAAACGCACGGTCGAAGAAGAGAGCAAATGGTCTCTCCAGCTTCGCATCACCCGGCAACGCGCTCGTGCGCGAGCACGGCAGCACATAGAAGTCTCGCAGCACGTTGTCTAGGGGGACAATTGCTGGATCGAAACGCCACATCATCGACCCAGGCAGGGAGATGTGCGATCCAGGCGCACGACCCAGCCCATCGTGTCCACCAAACAAACTCACTCGCTGATTCAGGTGTGTGGGACTGGCCTGCACAGCACAGGTGTGCAGAAGGAAGAGCTCCGTTTCCTGGTCGCTGTGCGGCAGACCTCCCTGTGCGTTGGACTGGCAAAACTTGACGATTTGTTGCATGAAGTTCGAGTTTCCGAGCAGAAATGCGTGGAAGGCTTCTGGGTGGTTCGCGGCCATGCTAGGAGTGAGCTCTATGACCCGCTTTTGCAGGTGGTCCATGTGCCGCCTGGGAGCGATGCGAAGGAAGACCTCGGTTGGCTCGATGGTCACCTCGTGCGAGTGCTTCTCGAGCATTTGCGATTTGACCACACATGGCTCCCCTTCCATCAAGTCGAAGAACTCCGCCGTCGAGTCGTGTAGAGTGTGAGCCCAGGCATCCGAGCGTATGTTTGGGTGTGAGCGCGTGATACCGTCTGGCATCGGCACGTCGTAGGCCAGCTTCATCGAGAGCATAAAGTTTTGCACCTGCTCTAACGCCGACGTCAACGAGCATTCGTGCTTCAGCGAGCAGAATTCCGACCGTAGCATCCCTGTTCCGCCGGCGACCGCCCACCTAACGCACAATTCGGCTGTGCTGTTGACGATGTGTGGTCCAGAGTTGAGTGTTTGTGGTTCGACCTTTTGGGCAAACCACTCGGCGTCTTCTGCTGCCAACACAGTGAAACGCATCAATGACGCCATCCTCGGAGAGCTACTGCTCGACTCGTCTGTTTTTGCAGCGGCGAAGCAGCCGATGGCGTTCAAGTAGGCCATAGAGCTAGCCGTAGTGGGCGTGCTCCCGTAGATCAAGAGTACAACAGCAACAGGTCGAGCTGGGAGGCTGTCATCCACGACGACGCCGCCATGCTTCGCGGCTTGCACCAGCTCTGCATCCTCTGCACGGCCTAGATAGACCGCTTCAGTGGCCGTTGTCGCGTGGCATAGCATACGAGTGGACAGGAACCCCTTGATCAACGGTGTGATGTGTGCGGCTGCGCAAGGGGCTGGCATGAAGTGAACTCGTTTCTTAACGAACTTTTGGTCGAGGGTCATTCCGCGAGGTCCTGTGGTTTGCTTCGACTGCTTCGCCTGATTCACCACAGCCAATACGCTGTGAGGGCGAGAGGCACGAGGCAGATGCGGGAGCATCGCTCAAAAGGCTGTGGTCGGTTGAGGCGCGCTGCTGGCACAGTGTCTGCCTTAGCGCTGGTTTTGTGGCCGCTATCCCGTGGCGAAATAAGTTGCCAGATCGTTCACACCACTCGCCACCCCTCAATGAAGCGCGTCTCAAAGAAACCCATTCCCGCCCCTTCCAACCCCGCCCTCGTCCTCGACGCATTCGAAGTGTTGCTGCAACATGGTGTTCAAACGCTGTGCGATTACGTTGAACGTGGCGACGATGCCTTTGCGAGATTGTCAGTCGATCAGATCGCCGTAGTCAAGAGAGATCGTCTCGCCTGCGCTGCTCTCCTCAACACGACCCCCATTCTCTGCAAGACCTTTCGAACATGTGCCAGGGGGGACAGTCGGTACGCCGCAATTATGTTTTACGAGAGGACTCGATTGGGAGCCGCCTCTTCTGGCCATTTTTTAGAGGGCATGTGCTCCGGTCTCTGTTTGTTCAACGGACCCACCCCCGTCGTTCTAAACGACGGCGACCTCGTCAAACTCAAGCTCTGCGACGTGGTTGCAGACCGCGTGAAGACAGTGCTCAACTTGGAATCGTTGAAAAACGGAGAGGATAGGCTCGTCAACTTGGTCCGAGATTACAGCCTCAGCGACCTGGCCAGTGGGGTGCCGGGCAGGGTGCACGTGTTTCTGGCGAGGATGCGAGCCATTTGCCAGGGCATTCGCCGAGTCAAGCCCGCTGACCAGGTCAAACAGTGTAATAATCTGGAGTGCTGCCGCTTGTTCTACTCTGGTGCAAAAATAGAGACCAACGGCGTGCGGTCCACACCAGAGGACCTCTTTGGCGAGTCTGAGGTGTGCGAAGTGAGCGACTACTGGACGATGGCAGCCGGGTCTCTGCCGCCCATGGACCACCAAGACCAGTTCTGTACATCAGTGTGCCACAAGCAGTGGAGAAATCAGCTCAACTTGGCGCTTCCAGACTTCACAGATGCGTTTCTCGTCGCCGACTACCAGTGTCGAAAGACGGGCAGGGCGCGCGTTTCGGAGGCACTTCGACTGATCTCCAAGCGAAATGAGCAGGCTGGAAGGCATCTTAGAGCGCTTCAAAAGGAGAAGAAGACGTTTCCGGCGGTGTCCATCCACGAATTGGGTGAGCACCAACGCAGCCGCATTCGAGCGCTCAACGTCGATCTTGGTGTCGTTTACGCGGCGTCTCTACTGGCCGACTCAAAGAGTTTGAGCGGGCGAAAGGTGCTGGCTGGGTCGGCGGAAGGGTGGCGGTCGAAACATGCTCTCTATGCGAAGCAGGTGCAGGACGTTGGAAAGCTGTACGACCGCACCCACATAGGCACCAACATCATCTCCAATTTCCACGTGACCGAGCCATTCATCCAGAAGCTCCGCTCTAAAGCGTCTAAACTCGCTTGAGAGCGCACCGCACGCGCCTCAAATGAAACTTCCTCAAATTTTATCAGACATTGCCAGCAACACCCCCGCCTTTACCACCAATCTGATCAACACAGAGTTTTCGACGGCGACAGAGGCTGTGATCAGGCTGGCCGCCGCCAAGAACAACTCGCTCTTCGACCCTCCCGCGGCATTCTTCCACCCGTCAAACATCCCCAATGCGTCGATCTTGTACGGCGGCTCCCTCGACCCACCATTCGACGACGTGAAATACACGCAAGGGGCCAGCCCTCCATTCGACTCAAAGCCAGACCAAGTCTTTTGTGTTGGTGGGTGCGTGGTAGACGTCTGTGAGAGCGAGAGCAGGCCCGCCATTCTGTACGCCTACTTCAAACCCACTGGCGGCCTCGTCGTTCGAATGGTGGTCTATGACTGCCCGATGGCGACGATGGAAGCAGAGCTCTTCGGAGGCAAGACCTCTGCTTTTGAGAGCGCTTGGACGGGTAATGCTTCAGGCGACAGTCGGAAGTTCCTAGATCAGGTGCACACGTGGATGCGATCGCGAGGACCTCTCCACTTTCCACCCTTCTTGTACGACCGCGAAGCAACCTACCACCTGGTTCGAAAGGGAGTGCTCCCCTTCCTCCGAGCACGTTCTCCCTCCAACGACAAGGAGACGAACGATCTGAAGTCGATGCTTGAGGCACTCGACCCTCCCGCCGGCAACATCACACCGCTCAAGCGAGTTGCACAGGTTAGCTCCGACGACGCTGGCAATGTTCACGGTGGCGTGGATGGCCCGATTTCTCTCGAGACCGTGTTCGTCGCAGCGCCGGTTGGAGAGAGTGCTGGACGAGTTGGACCGATTGCAGGTGCTCCTTGTGATGAGGTCGACTACGGGTCGGATGGATCGGACGCGCCCGAAAAGTTAAAGGGGTGTGCACAAGCTGCCAGCTTCCCTGCGCTTGGAGTACTGGCAATGTGCATCCTCCGAGGAACAACAGAGGACTACGACGACGAGGTGGAAGCAGAGGTGCCTACGATTGCGAGCTCTGATCTGGACAAGGCCATCGATGAAGAGGAGAACTCTTCTACAACCCACAGAGGACTGACCGTGGACACTGAACAGGAAGTCTCTGCGACCCACCCCCTTCTTTTCGCCACTCCTCTGCAAAAGACGTGTGACTCTGCGCTCATCGTGAGCTCCCCCGACCAAGTGATCGCTGCCTGCGGAGTTGTTTCGAGGTGTGGCTCCGACGAAGATGCAGGCCTGATCGCCGAGCACCTGGCACTCCTCAAACCTGGAACGCTTGTGGCCGCTCTCTCACACGTCGCTTCGCACAGCCACCGCCAGGGGTTCCTGGTTTGCTACCCGAAGAGCAAGATACTCGTCATCAACACGTCGACCTACAAGATCACAGACGACGCAGCAAGGCGCCTTCTTTTACAGACCTGGGTTACTCCGCTGATGGTCCGGTACGAGCGGGTTAGTGAGATCAAGCTCAAAGGAGTGGGTCGCGAGACGGTTGAAGTGACGGCCTCTTTTAGGCGACAGGTGATCTCGAGCCGCACCTCTACAATACCGGAGAGCATGACCATCCTCATGCAAGACGTCGCCAGCCGCCTTGGTGCTCTCGAGCAGGCGGTGCAGGCGGCACCCGCCCCCGTGCCCGCGGCACCCGCCCCCGCGCCCGCGGCACCCGCCCCCGTGCCCGCGGCCCTCGCCCCGGCTCCCCTGCCGGCCCCGTCTCCCCAGTCAGCGGCCGGCAAGTCATTCAAGCGCGTGCTCGCGCTGCTCTCAATGGCCGAAGAGTCGAATCCAGTCGCTAAGCGGGCGTAGAGTGTGTGCGTGTGTCTGCAGCTGTAAGCGTGTGCGTGTCTGAGCGTGTGAGCGTGTGAGCGTGTGTGTCTGAGTGTGGAAAAAGATGGTCGCCACGTTCAAGGGCATCGCACATCCTCCCCCTCGCCGCGACGGCAAGCGAAACAACGTTGCAGACCTCAGCGCCGCCGAAATATCGACTGCAAACATGGGTCGGCGGGGCGGCACTCAGATGCTAGTTGAACACGATCACTCCAATGGACAGGTTGGCCGTGTGCTGGCCTCCTGGGAAGGTCCATCGGGTGAGCTGCGAGTTCACGGAGTGATCGAAGACCCAGGGGCCGAAAGCGCAGTTCGACAAGGGCAAATGAGAGAGCTCTCTCTGGGCACAAGCGTGCACTCGGAAGCGGATGGCCGTGTGCTTATGCGCACCAACGACGAGCTGTCCATTTGCGAGCGCGCTGCACGCCCAGGCTGCATAATCACTGACGTCGACGATAGGCGAGTCGGGTCGAGCAGCCGATTCTCAAAGACCGCCAGTGCGCAGCCGCCCCGATAACCCTTACATTCACACACACACACACACACATTCCCACCACCGCCCTCGCTAACCATAAAGCCGCCGATGACACTTCCAGTAGCAATCGCGCGGAACCATGGCTGACGAGGGTGCTGCTTCTAATGTCGCAGAAACCTTTTCCGCCGACTATGTTGCTCAGCTGAAGGCAGAGCTCGAGTCGAAAACGCAGGCCGAGGCCGCGCTGAAGTCGAAGTTCGCAAGTTATGAGACGAAGCAGCGCGCTCAGCTCGCGGAGATGCAGCCGGTGGTGCAAGAGTGGATCAAGGAGGGTCTCGAGTCGGGACCTGAGTTCAAGGCCGACATGGAGTCGATGGTCGGCTTCGGAGATTCGCTCTCAAACGCCTCGAACATCGACTCCGCTATGCCCCTCGCGCGTATGATCTCTTGCCATTCGGCGAAGATCAAGCGGGAACGCCAGGAGTTCTCCGTTTCATCGCAGGCGTCCGAGCAGCTCGGAAAGGCCAACAAGGAGCTCGACGAGCTCAAGGCCGATCGTGATTCCAAGGCGTCGCGCATTGCGGAGCTTGAGGGCCTGGTCGCCGAGCGCACGGGCACCGCTGAGAAGCTCCAGGCTGAACTGGCCAAGGCTGGCCTCGTGAAGGAAAAGTTCGACTTCTCGAACGCGACCTCCCGCGAGGCGGCTCCTGTCTCTTCCTCGGGTGGAGCAGGCATGTCGTCGCCCAAGCCGGCAGCTCCCTTCATGGACCCCCTTCTGAGCTTCGTTCAGAAGACCGGCCCCGCCTTCTCGGGTCGTATCGGTCAATCGGCAACGGGACACCACCTCCTCGGCGCGTCTGGTGCTGGCGAGGTTGGGATCGAGGCAGCTATTCGAATGGCTTAAACGTGGCTTACGACTTGAACGAGCTGGAACGTGATACACCAGCCGCAAATCCCCCCTTTCTCTCTCATTCTTTTTTTTTCACTGGCATTTTTTCTAAGAGTCGTCGTCTGGGTTGTTGTCGGGCAGGGTTTGGTAGGGTTTTAAAAAAGTTTGAGTTGCGCGCAAGCAATCCTCCTGAGCACTGGGCTAGAGAACACTCCGACTGAGAACACTCCGACTAAGAAAGAATCGTCCTCAATACTTTGGAGACGAGCATTCTTGAGCAAGAATGCTTGGAGACGAGAAGCTGCAGAGTGAGCTGTTTCAGGACGCAGAGGACGCAGAGGGCGCATGCGACGCCGAGCCGCAGACCCCCATCGTGCTCAAGCCGTTTCAAGAGGACGCGGTTGCAAAGGCAGTTGGTAGGTACACGTTTAGTGGAGGGCGAAAACCTCAGCTGATCTACGGCGGGACGGGCTCCGGCAAGACGGTGGTGACCATTGAGACACTCCTTCGATCGATCCACCAAGACACGACGACCAACCCCACACCGCGAATCATCCTCATAGTCGCGCCGTCGGTTGGTGGCAACCTGGGCCCGCAGTGGCGAAACGAATTTCTCCGCCAAGGTGTGGATAGTTCACGAGTCGTCATGCTCAACACTCCCTATTTTCGCGGCAAGACCGAGACGTGGTGGAAGTCGCTGCGACAAAACCCCCCCTATACGAAATGCGACTCTCCGTTGTTCTTGATTACCACATTCCACACGCTCCACAACAATGTCAAAAAGTTTAAGGAGCACTCAATCTACTTGACCCTAAAATACACAGACATGGTGGTCGACGAAGCCCAGTTCTACCGCAACGGTTCGCACCGCAGCAAGGACGAAGACATTGACCCAGACAAGGTGATGTTCGGGTCCATAGTGCAAGTGCAGCGGCAGTCCTCGTGCAATGTTCTTGTGGCCTCGGCCACTCCATTCTACAACAACAGAGTCGATGTTTACTCGCTGGTGGTCTTAATGAACATTTCGAACGGCAATAAAAAGTCATGGCAGAGGGAGGCCTCCGCATCTGAGTGGAACAAGCAAAAGCGGTGGTTTTGGAACAACCACGTTGTGGGGATTTCGGTGCCGGCGGAGGTCTCTCGGTCGGAGTGCATCATTCGTCACAGCCCAGTGGTCAGCACGCTCTCTGAAGCTGAGTCCAAGCTCGCAATGGACAACTATTCACACCTCTCGAGTCTTATCCAGATGGTATTGCAAGCCCTTCAGAAACTTGGACCTGGACTCAGCCCTGCAATGCGCAACGCGGTGATAGCCGAGATCGACGCCGCCATGAAGGTTATGCTTGGACATCTGACGCGCTGCCGGCGCGGGTTGCAACATCCGGCCTTCTACGACGAGCCAATCAGACGCACCGTGAACGGAAAGGAGACGGTCACACCTGTTCCTCTCAGCCGCCTCGACGACTTTCCAAGCACAGACTGCTCCAAGTTTAACACACTTGTGGGTATGCTATCCGAATACTCGGGTCGTGTTCTCGTGACGTCGCATTTCTCGCGACCACTCGACTTCCTGCAGATTCACCTCCAGCGCAACCTCCCCGAGTGGGCGGTGGTAGTGCACCATGGCTCGACGAATTGCGTAAAAGCATTGCAAGACTTCAATCAGCTCGGCGCAACTAAGAATGTGGTAATGCTCGCAACCGCAGGGTCCGTCGGAGAGGGAATCAATCTGAGCATGACCACTGAAAACGGCAAGAAGGCGGTGAGGTTGGTTTGCCTAGACCTTCCACTGACCAACTCTGCGCAGCAGCAGTTGGAGGGGCGCACAAAACGTCCTCTCGCGCAGCCAGACGTCGAGCAATGGGACATGCACCGAGTCGAGTCGATGGCGAACCTTCCGCGTCCACTCGATGCTTCCGGCGAGTGGTGTGGTAAGCGGTCGACGGTTGACCAGGCGCTCAAGCAGGTGCTGACCATGAAAGAGCATGACGCAGAAGAGATGCTAGCAAGCGAGGAGGAGGCGGCACACCTGGCAGAACGCGCGAAACGCTCTAACTATGGGAGCGACGCCAAGAAGAACATGAGCTCGCTGTTGATGGCGCTGTTGAATGTTTGCAATGCATGGTCTGAATCACAGAGCTTCGAGGAGAAGCGGCTTGACAAGGAGAGGCGCGGTCGCAAGCGGGCGGAGCGGAAGCGGAAGCGGGGCGGTGGAGTGTAAAAAGCTGCACTTTTTTACATTTGACAAGCTGGTTTTCGCATGGATCACGCGCTCACCCGCGAGCACCCACGTCGATGGCTCATGTAGAACTCTCTCTCCTTGTCGTGGGCGACGTCGTCAACGAGCGTGTCTCGAACAAGCGAGGAACTCGGCAGCGCGGACACTGCCTCCACTTTGGTTGGACTGTGCAAGAGCAAGCATGAGCCTTGCGTTTGTGCGAAGGTTGAAAGCGCGGCAGCGCTCTTCGGGAGCGAATCCTTCGCTGACTGCTTCTGTGAGTCGAAGTAGTGGTAGGTGGACTCGTTGTTGTTGTTCAATAAGAATGTGCCCTCGTGTGAGACACCATAAACGGTCGTTCCATTTGGACACATTTTTAATGAGATCGCGATTGCGTAAGAGCCAGACATCAAATTGACGCCGAGTCCTTGCCATTGTGCGTGCAATGCTGGGTCCCAGGCGTTGATATCGTGTTCGTCGAAAACTACGACGTCTGGGCATAGGCGCCTATAGGCCTTCACGAGCGCTCTGTCTGCCGTATTAAGGTAGATTGGGTACGGCGGGCACATGGTCTCTCGGACTCGAGTGTCGTTGCTGCACTGCTTTTCATAGAGAATTGTACCGATTGCCTCGCTGTTTAGCACTCGCATAGACGTTCTCCTACCCACAATGTGCTCGAAGCCACCGACTGGAGCCAAGTTTGCACGCACAATGAACTCGTGTGCGTCAATCTCTTCTCCTAGGCGTTGGAGACGGAGGAACCCAGCAGACCCGACGACGGCACAAGAGCCAAATCCACCAGGCTTCCCGATTTTAGTTCGCATGAGATGCACAGTCGAGTCGCCCGCAACTGAACTGGCTTCACACAACTGATGGGACGGCATCACTGGCTGTGTAAGAGAGTTGAGGAAGGCGGGGGTCAAAACCACAACCAGCAAAAGGCCTATCAACACTCCAACCATAGACGAGCAGGGCGGGGAAACACTCTGAACCGCCTGATTCTCCCGAGTCTCCCGAGTTTCGGTCCAGTCGTTGTCGTCGTTGCCAGCAATGCTGGCAACGCCAGTCGGGGGACACCGCGGTCGGTGCATTGTGTCGCGAAATGCTAAAAAAGGCAAACGAGAGGACGGCATTGCTCCGTCAACCAATCACAGGTCCACATTTATTCCATCAATCGGCCGACCACGCGGCAAAAAGTGAACATTTTCCAAAAAACCAGTAAGCCACGTCACGGTATTTACACTCCTCCGCCCCGCTTCCGCTTCC
>Ga0206682_10002533_pt1 | contig 16448 bp, 15 predicted proteins | sample M240m12015metaG_FD_155444 | JGI IMG/M metagenome (GOLD analysis project Ga0206682, IMG submission 155444) | Ammonia-oxidizing marine archaeal communities from Monterey Bay, California, United States - M2 40m 12015 | ecosystem: Environmental > Aquatic > Marine > Intertidal zone | place: USA...
GACATCCAGTTGACTGTCATTTTCATCGTCTTTGCCATAACGGGTTCAGCCAGTGCTAAATTGGCTTTGCCGTTACTTGAATTTTTAGGTATTCAAGCCACTGATTTTGAGGAAATACCCTTGGGGATGTTTCTTTATTTTTTATTGAGAATACTGATCATTTTCCCCATCTATCAAGTACTGTTGATTGTAGTAGGAACAGTTTTTTTTCAATTCAAATTCTTTTGGGAGTTTGAAAAGAAAATTTTAAAAAGGGTGGGATTAAAGTTTCTTTTTGAGAAGAAAAATAAAGACTAACTCAAACTAGAAGTGATCAACTTCAAAAACTCGTTTCGTGTGTCCGTTTCTTTAAAAGTCCCCCTAAATCCAGAGGTTGTGGTGGTTGAATTTTGTTTTTGAACCCCTCTCATCATCATGCACATGTGTGAAGCCTCAATGACCACAGCGACCCCTTTGGGTTGTAAGGTATCATTGATACAATCCAATATTTGTTCTGTCAAGCGTTCCTGTACTTGTAATCTTCTGGCAAACACATCAACAACTCTGGGAATTTTACTCAAACCAACAATTTTTCCATTGGGAATATAAGCGATATGAGCTTTACCAAAAAAGGGCAACATGTGGTGTTCACAAAGGGAATACAACTCAATGTCTTTGACAATGACCATTTCATTGTAGTGTTCACTAAACATAGCGCTTTGTAGAATCTGTTTGGGATCCTTTTCATAGCCCTCAGTTAAAAATTTCATGGCTTTGGCAGCACGCATAGGCGTCTTCTCCAAGCCTTCTCTTTCGTTGTCCTCCCCAAGAAGATCAATAATCTTTGAGAAATTTACTCTTATCTCCTCTGTGATGGGGAGCGTGTCGATGTTAAAATTATCATTCATTATAGTTCAGAATATTGATTAAATATAGTTTTGAATTTTTTGAGTTTTGGGGTAATAACAAACTGGCAATAGGGCTGTTCAGAATTTCTGTTATAATAATCATGGTGCTCAACCTCTGCTGGATAAAAAGGGCATTCGTTATTGATTTCAGTAACGATAGGATCATCAAAAACAGCTTCTTTTTGTAAATGGTCAATACAAGCCTCAATTTGCAGTTTTTCTTCTAGATTATTATAAAAGACTGCGGATCGATACTGTGTTCCCACATCATTTCCTTGTTGGTTGAGGGTGGTAGGGTCATGGGTTAGAAAAAAGATTTCCAACAATTTTCCATAGGAGACCAGGTCTTGTTCGTAAATGATTTTGATGGTTTCGGTATGCCCCGTGTTTCCATTACAAACTTCTCGATAAGCGGGATTTTTAATGTGTCCTCCCATATAACCAGGAATCACTTCTTTTACCCCTTTAACCCTTTGAAATATTGACTCTGTACACCAGAAACAACCTCCTGCGAAATACGCTTGTTTGATCAAGTAATTAATTTTGTTTATCAAATATAATAAAATATTCAACAAAAATTAAAGACATTAAACAAAAACAAAATAAACAGATTGGTTAAAAAGAATTTAATTTGTAAAAACTAATTTTGGGAAATGAGTAACATAATCTCTTGCAGCCAAATTTATAAAACCTATGGCGACTTACCGGTTCTAAAGGGGATTGATCTCAATATCAAATATGGGGAAGTGGTGGCCATCGTAGGGCCATCTGGAGCAGGAAAGACCACCCTACTTCAGATTTTAGGATCACTTGATTCGCCCGACAAACGCGAAAAAAGTCATTTAGAAATAGAAGGGATCAACATTCAAAAAATGAATGCTGCCCAAATGGCGTCTTTTAGAAATCAATATTTGGGCTTTATTTTTCAATTTCATGAACTGTTACCCGAATTTACTGCACTTGAAAATGTGTGTATGCCGGGGTGGATCGCCAAAAAAAACGATTCCGAATTAAAGAAAAAAGCGACATCGTTACTCGACCAAATGGGGCTTTCAAGTCGCATACACCACAAACCCCAAGAGTTATCGGGGGGAGAACAGCAGCGCGTGGCCGTGGCCCGGGCGTTAATCAATGATCCTAAGGTTATTTTTGCCGATGAACCCAGTGGTAATTTGGATTCACAAAATGCAAAAGCCTTGCACGAAACCTTTTTTCAACTCAGAGATCAAATCGGTTGCACCTTTGTCATTGTTACCCACAATGATGCATTGGCCAATATGGCCGATCGTAAAATTCTACTTAAAGACGGGAATATCGATTGATGAACCAAAAGGAACTCCAATCTTTTCTAGATTTTAAAGCCCAACAATACGAATCTGCGGCATTTATTTCCCACGACCCCATTCAGATTCCACATCAGTTTTCCAAAAAAGAAGACATAGAAATTGCTGCTTTTCTGAGTGCAACTATTGCCTGGGGAAATCGGGTCAGTATCCTTAAAAGCGCTCTTAAAATGATGGCTATCATGGACGATTCCCCTTATGATTTCGTCCTACATCACCAAGAAGGTGATTCCAAAAAGTTTAGAGGTTTTGTTCACCGCACCTTCAACGAACACGATTTACTGTACTTCGTAAAGGCTTTGAAAAACATCTATCAAAACCACGGCGGGTTGGAACCTTTATTTTCTACAAAAAACATTTCTCTACAAGATCGCATCCACGAGTTCAAAAAAACATTTTTTGAACTCCAACATCCACCAAGGACACGAAAACACGTATCAGACCCACTTAAAGGCTCAGCAGCCAAAAGAATCAATATGTTCCTACGATGGATGGTTCGTTCCAACGACAAAGGGGTTGATTTTGGGATTTGGAAAAGTATTTTACCCTCCGAATTATCCCTTCCTTTAGATGTACATACTGGAAATGTAGCCCGTAAACTCAAGCTTTTAAAAAGGAAACAAAACGATGCTCGAGCCTTGTCGGAGCTTGATTTGAAGCTCAGAAAGCTAGACCCCAATGATCCTGTAAAATACGATTTCGCTCTCTTTGGGTTGGGTGTATTCGAAAAATTCTAAATCAGAATACAGGCTCTAAAAAGCGTTTATTCCTATTGATTTTATACTTTTGTACCACAGCGATTTATTGATGAAAATACTTCTAAAAAATGCTACTCTTCTAAATCCTCAAAGTCCTTTTCATTCCTCCCGTCAAGACATTCTAATAGTTAACGGAACGATAACTGAGATTGCTGATCAAATCAAGACCGACAAAGAAACCCAACAATATACTTTCGACAACCTATTTGTTTCCTCTGGTTGGTTTGACAGTGGCGTGTCTTTTGGTGAACCAGGCTATGAGGAGCGCGAGACACTCTATCACGGTATGAAAGTGGCCGCAAAATCGGGATTCACCAAAATATTATTGAATTCCAATACTAATCCTGTCCCCGATTCCAGTTCCAGTATAGGGCATTTGATCAAAATGGCCCAAGGTTTGACTACTTCCCTCTACCCTATCGGCGCCCTAACCAAAGACGCAAAAGGCGAGCAAATGGCCTCACTTTTCGACATGCACACCCAAGGGGCTATTGCTTTTGGAGATCACAAAAAAGCAGTAGAAAAGGGAAATCTTCTCAAAATAGCCTTACAGTACAGTCAGAGTTTTGAGGGCACAATCATTTCGTATCCACAGGACAAAGAATTGGCTGGAAAAGGGATAATGCATGAAGGTATTACCAGCACCAAAATCGGTATGAAAGGGATTCCTGCAATGGCCGAATCGGTCCAAATTGCTAGAGATCTTGAAATATTGAAATACACAGGCGGAAAATTACATATCCCCAACATCAGTTCAGCAGCAAGTTTGGATTTGATCAGAAAAGCAAAAGGTGAAGGCCTCAGTGTCAATTGCAGTGTGGGCCTACCCCATTTGATTTTTGATGATACAATATTGGAGGATTTTAATTCTAATTTTAAACTATTTCCTCCCATTCGATCTAAATCGGATCAACAAGCCTTAAGGGCTGGTCTATTGGACGGAAGCATTGACATGATCAGTAGCATGCACGAACCCATGAATATTGAAAATAAAAAGTTGGAATTTGAGAATGCTGCCCCTGGGAGCCTTGGATTAGAAAGTTGTTTCGGTATGCTCAATAAGATATTTCCCTTGGACAATGTATTAAGTTTTTTAACAAGGGGAAGTAAGTGTTTTGGAATACCGAGTGCTAGAATTGCTGTCGGAGAAATCGCAGATTTAACCCTTTTCGATCCTGAAAAATCATATCGTTATTCTATAGACGACTTAAAATCCACCTCAAAAAATAGTGTCTATCTGGGTCAAGATCTTCAGGGAAAAGTATTGGGTAGCATTAACAATGGCGAACTTACGCTAAACGATTAAACCAGATGTTATCTTATAAAGTCAGAAAAGCAACATCTGGAGAAGCCCCCCATCCCTCGCTCCTTCTTTTACACGGATACGGAAGCAATGCAGACGATCTCTTTTCATTTGCGGACTATTTGCCAGCGCATTACACTATTATTTCTTTGGAAGCCCCTCTGGAGACCCCCTTCGGTGGAAAGGCTTGGTACTCCATTCATTTTGATGCAGCCCAGGACAAATGGTCTGACCTAGCGGAAGCTAAAAAATCCTTAGTAGCTTTCGTTGAGCAGTTGGATTATTTAGAAGAAGAATATCGTTTGAACCCTAAAGACATGAGTTTGATGGGTTTCAGTCAAGGAGCCATTCTCAGTTGGTCACTTTTATTAGATTGTCCCGACCGATTCAGAAGAGCTGTTTGTATGAGTGGATATATAAATGAACAGCTTTTAAAAAAACCCCTTGAGGAATATCAAAATATTTTGGCCTATGCTTCTCATGGAACCCTAGACACCACAGTTCCCTTCGCATGGGCAGAAAAGAGTATTACAACACTTAAGGATATGAATCCAGCGGTATGTTTTAACGCCTATCCCGATGGGCACAATGTTTCTTCTGATAATTTTAAAGACCTACTCGAATGGTTGTCCAATACTAATCTGGATTAGGATACAGGAAATGCTCTGTTAATTCAAAATCGACACTTCCTTTTTGATCAATTTCGTAGGTCAAAAATATTTCTCCCCAATGGGTTCCATCTGAAAAATCGGCGACAATCCAACGGTGGTTCAACACTTTGATCTTATTGATCAGAAAAATGCGGTCCATTACTGCATAGGGGATCAATTCGTTTTTTTCCCGCAATAAATTGGTCTCGTAAAGTTCATCTTTAATACGACTGGCGATGTTATCAAGAGAAAGATTTTCAAAATAACGCAAAGCGTATTCATTTCCTGATAAATTAAAGTCATTTTGCTCCTCCAAGCGGTTCTGAATCTGAAAAATAGAATCTTTCAGTTTTTCATTAAGGGTTTTTGTAACCATTAATTTACGATCTAATTCCTCAAATACTTTGTTGGAATTGACCAACTGAAAGATCAAAATCAAAGCGGTGAATAGGAATAAATAAAGTATGATGTTTTTTTTCATGTCATTTTTTTTTATTTACAAGCATTGTACGCTCTACTGTGATGCAAGGGATAAAATCAGTTAGCATAAATTTCAAGTTTATCATAGGCTAAAAATACATTCTCTGGCAGTTGTTTTGAGAGGGTTTCGTGAAATCCCAACAAATGGCTGATATGGGTAAAATAGGTGCGTTTGGGCTTAATTTGAGCAACCAACTCCAAGGCTTCTTGCAAATTCAGATGCGTAGGGTGTGCTTCAATTCTCAGGGCGTTAAGTACCAATACATCACAATTATTGAGTTTGTTAAGTTGATCCTCTGCTATTGACTTTACATCGGTCAAATAACAAAAGTTGTCTATTCTAAAGCCCATTACTGGCAATTGGTTGTGCATCACTTCAATTGGGATTATTTTTTTGTCAGCTAGGGAAAAAACAGTGTTTTTATGAATGGTGTTGATTTGGACAGCAGGCGCTCCAGGATACCTATTTTTTGTGCGAAAAATATATGAAAAACGGCGAGTCAAGTCCAGTATTGCCCTTTCGGTGCCATAAATAGGTATATCGCCCTGTCTGAAAAAAAAAGGTCTAATATCGTCAATACCAGCCGTGTGGTCAGCGTGCTCATGGGTAAACAGTATACCGTCTAAATGATTACAGCCTGCTTGTAACATTTGCTGACGAAAATCAGGACCACAATCGATGACATAGTTGTGCTCATCCCATTGAATCAATACCGAGGATCTCAGCCTTTTATCTTTGGAGTCTTCACTCATACAAACGGGATGATTGCTCCCTATCACAGGGATCCCCTGAGAGGTACCTGTCCCTAGAAAAGTTATTTTGATCATATGGCAATTCAAAAGTAAATATTTAAGGAGATATAAAACAAACTTTGTAATTTTATGTCATATACCATAATATGCCAATTACCCTTCCTGGAGACAAAGAATTTGAAAAACGGCCCTCCACCGAACGCAAAGCATTAAGAATCAATTTAAACGATCGTATCTACGGTACTTTTGCCGAGATTGGAGCAGGTCAAGAGGTTGCCCGACATTTTTTTAGAGCTGGTGGTGCATCGGGAACAATTGCTAAGACCATTAGTGCTTATGACAAAAACTTTAGTGACACCATCTATGGTGAAGAGGATGATGGAAGGTATGTTACCGAGACAAGATTGCACAAAATGCTGAAAAGGGAAATTATGTTGCTGGAAACAAGGATTCCTCGCACCAACCATCCCGATAAAATGTTTTTTGCCTATGCCAATACGGTGGCTACCATTGATTTTGCTAAAAAATACAAAGGTCACGGATGGATGGGTATTCGCTATCAAATTGCTCCAGAAGAACCCTACAATGAAATTATGATTCATATTCGTTTCCATCAAACGGAGGCCAGACTTCAACAAGAGGCCATTGGAATTATGGGTGTAAATCTCGTTTATGGCGCATTTTACAATTATGATGAACCCAAGAAAATCATCAAACACTTGTATGATCATATTGACAAAACATCCATTGAGATTGATACCATTAACTTTTCAGGGCCCATTTTTAAGGGAATTGACAATAGGATTTTAAGTCTTTTGCTTTTAAAAAATAAGATGACAGAAGCCGTCATGTTTAACCCTGAGGGAAATAATGTATTACCAGCTCGTGTACTTTACAAAAAAAACATCTTGGTTTTAAGGGGGAGTTTTAGACCTGTGACCAAAGTCAATATTGATATGTTCAAAAAGTCCTATGATATTTTTGTTAAAGAACAAAATGTGAATGAGGATAAAACGGAGGTGATTTTTGAAATTACCCTCTCAAACCTAACCTCGCAAGGCGAAATAGACGAATCAGATTTTATGGATCGTGCCAAACTACTTTGTTCCTTGGGGCATACTGTGATGATCTCAGATTTTAAAGAGTATTACAGGATGGTGGACTACCTCTCTGAATACACCAAAGAGCAAATTGGTCTGACTATGGGGGTCAGTAACTTTGTTGAAATCTTTGATGAGCAATATTATAAGGATGTAAAAGGAGGAATATTAGAGGCTTTTGGTAAAATGTTCCACAACAACCTCAAAGTTTATTTATACCCCATGAAACAGTCTGAAAGTGGAGAAATTATCAACTCCAACAACCTGAAGCTTCACCCGAGAATGAAAGATTTTTACAAGTTCTTTAAATACAACGGTAAAGTGGTAGACATCTTTGACTATGAAAGTGAATACCTATCCATCTTTTCACGTGAAATACTCTCTAAAATTAAAAAGGGTGCAGACGGATGGAAGGACGAACTACCCGAGGGTATTGCAGAGATGATAATGAAAAATAAAATGTTTGGATGGAAAGAAAAAAAGGTAAAAGCCTAAATTTCTTCCAAGATCTGTGCCGCATGGTCTTTGGTTTTGACCTTGCTAATTACTCTTTCTACAATCCCTTTTTCATCGATCAAAAAAGTAGTTCTGTGAATACCATCGTATTCCTTTCCTTGAAATTTTTTAGGTCCCCAAACACCAAAAGCATTGATGACCGATTTGTCTTCGTCTGCCAGTAATGGGAAGGGTAAATCATACTTATTAGCGAAATTCTTTTGCTTTTTGGGTGCGTCAGCGCTCACGCCAAACAATTGATACCCTTTTTCTTGTAATTCCTTATAATTATCCCTTAGGTTGCATGCTTCGGCAGTACATCCAGGAGTATTGGCTCTAGGGTAGAAAAAAACAATACTTTTTTTCCCATTTAAATCTCCAGTACTAATGGTATTTTCATCTTGATCAACCGTAGTAAAATGAGGAACAGTATCCCCAGCTTGTAAAGTATTCATATTATTTTTTTATTTTGAATCGAAATAACAAAAAATCTCAATGACTAAAAAGGAAAAGGTATCGTTTGTGATGGAAGCGTTGGACAAACTCTATCCTGAAATTCCCATTCCTCTCGACCATAAAGATCCTTATACACTGCTAATAGCCGTTCTAATGTCTGCTCAAAGCACTGATATAAGGGTCAACCAAATCACCCCTCTTTTGTTTAAAAAGGCCGATACTCCCCAAAGAATGATCAAACTAACGGTTGAAGAGATCAGAGAAATAATCAAACCTGTTGGGCTCTCCCCCATGAAATCTAAAGGAATCCATGGTTTGTCTCACATACTAATCAATGAACATGGAGGTGAAGTACCCAAAAGTTTTGAAGCATTGGAAGCCCTTCCCGCAGTTGGGCATAAAACGGCCAGTGTGGTCATGTCCCAAGCCTTTGGTGTCCCTGCTTTTCCTGTGGATACCCACATTCATCGGTTGTTGTATCGATGGGGTTTTTCTAATGGTAAAAATGTAGTTCAGACGGAAAAAGATGCTAAGCGATTGTTTCCAAAAAGCAGATGGAATGACTTGCATCTTCAGATCATATGGTACGGCAGGGAATACTGTCCTGCAAGGGGGTGGGATATCGAAAAGGACTTGATCACCAAAAAAATAGGAAGAAAAACAGTGCTGAAAAAACAGTTGAAAAACTAAAGTTAGTCTGATTTTTCTAAATCTTTGAATTCTTTTTTGTTCTGATTGTAGTATTTAGAATAGGCCAAAATACGTTTTATGACCAAGGGTCGAGGACCGTTTACGAAATGTTTTTTATCAAAGTAATTTTGCTCCATGCAATGGCTTTACTTCAATAACGAAAAAAAAACTAAAAAATTATCTACTGGGTCAAAACTATTTGATGATCTTCAACCATCTTTCTCAAGTTGATGATGGCATAACGCATTCTTCCGAGAGCTGTGTTGATACTTACTCCTGTTATTTCTGCAATTTCCTTAAAACTCATGTCTCTGTACAGACGCATGTTTAGGACTTCTTTTTGATCTTCGGGTAACTCTGTTATTAAATTTTGAAGATCGTTAACTACTTGATCTTTGATCAGATTGTTTTCCGCATTGGGCGTATTGTCGGTAATGAACTGAAAAACATCATAATCATCACTGGCCTCAAATTTAGGCATACGATTGGATTTTCTAAAGTAGTCTATAACTAGGTTGTGTGATATACGCATAACCCAAGAAAGAAACTTACCTTCTTCATTGTATACCCCGTTTTTGAGGGTTTTAATCACTTTTATAAAGGTCTCTTGGAAAATATCTTCTGCGATATCACGATCGAGTACTTTAGAAAAAATAAAGTTGTAAATCTTTGATTTGTGTTTATAAATCAATTTTTCGAGTGACTTTTCATCTCCTAGTATATATTCGTTAACAAGGTGAGCGTCAGTTTGTTGATGAAGTTGTGAGATTTGCATAAACTACTTATTTTCAGCGAAGCTGTTTAAACGTTACGTTACGGTTTAAAAGTAGTTTTGTGCTATAGGCATTTGTAATTATATACAAATATAGAGATATTTTGATGAAAATCAAATGTTTATTTATTTCATCGAATTTTAAAGGGGGCGGGAAGAGAGTTTGCCAAGATTAGTTGTAATTTTACTTTTCGATTATAATAAATGGCGAATATCCTCGATTTAGACACCAAAAAGTATATCATCATTAAGGGAGCTCAACTCCACAATCTTAAACATGTTGATGCAGTATTTCCTAGAAATGAAATGACGGTTGTCACGGGACTGTCGGGCTCTGGTAAGTCCTCATTGGTTTTTGATACGCTCTATGCAGAGGGGCAAAGGCGCTATGTAGAAAGTCTTTCTTCTTATGCCCGTCAATTTATGGGAAAACTCAACAAACCTAAGGTTGATGAGATCAAAGGCATCGCCCCTGCCATTGCAGTCGAACAGAAAGTATCTTCTTCCAACCCCAGGTCGACGGTAGGTACCAAAACAGAAATATATGACTACCTGAGATTACTTTATGCTCGAATTGGAAAAACCTTCTCTCCGATTTCGGGAAAGCAGGTTAAAAGCGACAGTGTTAAGGATGTTTTGGAAAGTCTAAAAAATGAATTTACCAACGGAGAGAAACTTCTCCTTCTCGCCCCCATAAACGATCCTATAGAAAAGAGAAATGACCGGTTGGGCATTTTAAAACAACAGGGATTTGCTAGGATTTTTGTTAACGGAGAAGTACTTCGAATTGAGGAAATTACTAAAGCTCCAAAGGAGAACTATGCACTTGTCGTAGATCGAATTATTGTTCGCCAAGAGGAAGATTTTTATCAAAGGGTGGCCGATGCCATAGAAATTGCTTTCTATGAGGGCAAGGGTGCCTGTGCATTATGGTCATTGGACCAAAAAAAAGAGTTTAGCTTTTCCAACCTTTTTGAATTGGATGGAATGTCTTTCGTTACCCCCAATATTCATTTTTTCAGTTTTAACAATCCATTTGGAGCTTGTAAAAAATGTGAAGGTTTTGGGGACATCATTGGAATTGACTCTGAATTGGTGGTTCCCGACACCAGTCGATCTATTTTTGACGATGCCATTGCCCCATGGCGGGGAGCAGGCATGCGAAAATTTCACAAACAACTCATCGAAAATGCCTATAAGTTTGATTTTCCTATCCACAAACCTTATTATCAACTTAGTGAAAAGGATATCGACACCTTATGGGAGGGAAACTCCTATTTTACGGGAATCAATAAGTTTTTTAAAAAAATAGAAGCTAAAAATTATAAAATACAAAATAGGGTACTGCTGTCTCGCTACCGAGGAAAAACAGCCTGCTACGATTGTGAAGGCTCCCGCCTCAGAAAGGACACCAACCATGTAAAAATTGGTGGTGAAGCATTATCGACGCTACTCCACTTGCCTATTGATGAATTGGGCGTATTTTTTAATAAGCTCAAGCTCAATGCTTATGACAGTAGTGTATCGAGTCGTATTTTAAAAGAAATTAAATCGAGAATTCAATTTATTCAAGATGTTGGTTTGGGTTATCTCAATCTCAATAGAAAAGCCAACAGCTTGTCTGGTGGCGAATCACAACGTATTAATCTGGCGACTTCCTTAGGCAGTGCTTTGGTTGGCTCTATGTACATTTTAGATGAACCGTCTATAGGACTTCATTCCCGAGACAATGAACGCTTGATTATGGTTTTAAAAAAGCTTCGGGATTTAGGCAATACGGTCATTGTAGTGGAACACGACGAAGAGATCATGAATTCAGCCGATAAAATCATTGATATGGGTCCAGAGGCAGGAACCTATGGAGGAGAAATAGTGGCCGAGGGAGATTTAAAAGGCATTTGTGAATCAGAAAGTTTGACCGCCAAATACTTACGTAACGAAATGGCTATTCCTATTCCTTCAAAAAGAAGAAAAAGCCGGAGTAAAATAATACTGACGGGCAATAGAGAAAATAATCTTAAAAATATTGACGTGGAATTTCCCTTGGGTTGTATGACTGTCGTGACAGGCGTTTCGGGAAGTGGAAAATCAACATTGGTAAAGAAAATACTTTATCCTGCCTTACAGAGGGAAAAGGGTATTTTCACGGATAAACCTGGGCAATATGATGCCATCAAGGCCCCTTTTGAAAAGATAAACAGTGTAGAATTTGTAGATCAAAATCCCATAGGCAGGTCTTCTAGATCCAATCCTGTGACCTATATCAAAGCCTACGATGAAATTAGGAACCTTTACGCAAAACAACCCTTGTCTAAAAATCGAGCTTATCAGGCTAAACATTTTTCTTTTAATGTGGATGGTGGTCGATGCGACCATTGTAAAGGGGATGGTAATATCACTATCGAAATGCAATTTATGGCCGATGTTGTCTTGCAATGTGAGTATTGTAAAGGAAAACGGTTCAAAAAAGAAATTTTGGAGGTTGACTTTAGAGGAGTTTCATTGGACCAATTACTTGAAATGAGTGTTGATAACGCCATTGAATTCTTTGAAAAAGAAGACCAAACCAAAATGGTACAAAAACTTAAACCGCTTCAAGATGTAGGTTTGGGGTATGTCGCACTGGGACAGCCCTCCACTACCCTCTCTGGTGGTGAAGCTCAAAGGATTAAATTGGCTTCATTTATCGGAAGAGGAACGACCAAAGATAAAATCGTGTTTATTTTTGATGAACCCACAACTGGGTTGCATTTTCACGACATCAACAAACTCCTGCTTTCCTTTAATGCACTTATTGAACAAGGGCATACTGTAATTGTGGTGGAACACAATTTGGATTTAATCAAATGCGCTGATCAACTAATTGATTTGGGGCCAGAGGGCGGAAAAAATGGTGGGGAATTGTTAGCTATGGGAACACCTGAAGAAGTAGCACTTGTCAAAAGTTCCTTTACTGGGCAATACCTTTCTCAAAAGCTTTCACTTTAAGCCTTTTTTACAGAAGGTAGTAGTTTACTCAAAAACGCTTGAATGTCTCCTGTAAGCTTTAGGAAGTAGGCCAGAATAGCAAAAACAGTTCCTATAAATAAAGATCTTAATACCAAAGAGAAAAAGGGAGTAAAGTCAAATGGTATCCAAGAAATACAAAAGTACAGTAGTAGAATGATCCCCAATGTATAAAAAGTCTGCTTGCTATAGGGATTGATTTTAAACCGGACTTGAACCAATAGAATCTTTAAAAAATTAATCATCACGATTACCATTAGGGTAGCGTAGGCTGCCCCAATTATACCATACCACTGAATAAAGTAAAGATTAAGAATTACGGCTAAAACCGCAGAAGCTGTTGAAAACCAAAACACATAGCTGTAATATTTTGAATTGGTGATGATGTTGTTTATACACCCCATGGACATGGTAAAAATCTTACCTACAGAAACGATGAGAACGACCTCCAATGCTACTGTATAGTCTCCTAAATTAACCCAAGCATAGAAATCATTGAGGTTTAAATTGACTAGTAAAAACAACAGTCCTGAAACTAAAAGTAGGTTGTTTGCGCTTTTTTTCAATAGCTTATGTAAGGTTGATGCATCGTCTTCATTAATTGCTTGGGCTACCAACGGACTGATGATTTGAAACATCGCTCTTCCAGGGAATTCAATCACTGCGGCGATAAATATGGCTACGCTGTAATAGGCAACATTTTCTACTGTTAAAATATTGGAGATCATGGATTTGTCAATATCCAAAATCAAACTTGCTGCAGTACCAGACATAAAAATTAAAAGACTGTATCGTAAAATGGATTTGAACTGCTGGGGTAATAACAAAGTAAATTTAGGGGTGTATTTGACCAAACTATAGACGATGACCATAAACAATCTTAAATAGTAACCGAAGATCAGGGCCATAATAAATTCATCAAGGTCCAATCCTCCATAGGAGTATATCAAAAGAAGTACAAAAATCAAAGCCCTCGGGAAAAATTCCTTTAGGAAATTTCCAAAAACAGAAAACAACTGTATTCTGAGCCAATTGTAAAACACTTCAAAAAGAGCAGTGGAAAAGGCTACAGTCAGAATCAAATAGGCATACTTTCCTATTTCTTGATTTTTAGTAGCGATAAAAGTGGTTATTTCTTCCTGCAAAAAAAAGCAGCTGATCAAGAGCAGAGAAAAAACCAAGAGTGGAACAAAAAGTGAAAAGCTCAAAAGTCTGTCTTTTTCTTCTTTGGTTTTGCAACTGCTATAGAATTTAATAACAGCATGCTGAACACCAAAGGATATAAAAGGTTGTACCAAATTGGACAGGGCCAACAAAGCAACAACCAATCCTTGAAGTTTGCTCCCCATGTGGGTTGGATAGAGATAGACTGTGTTGATTGCACCAATCAAAAATGCCAAAGCTATGCTGATGCTGTTGTAAAATGATTGCTTGGCTATAATTCCCATTATCTTTTTGGTATAGGTTTGATTTTAAGTTTTTGATACCCAAAAAAGGATATAATTGAAACAAAAATCAATAAAGAAATTAGTCGAATATTAGTTCCTGTTTGAATAACAGGGGGGTCAAAACGAAATACTATGCTGTGCTTACCCGAAGGTACCTTTAATCCCCTCAGAATATAATTGACAGGAAATAGACTGGCCTTTTGGTTGTCGATGGTTACTGACCAACCTTTGGGATAGTACATTTCTGAAAAAACGATGAGTTGTTCTTCATCAGCTTCAAAATCGTATATCAGATGCGTGGGATGGTATTGCACCAATTCAATATTTTTTAACTGCTTGGCGTTGTAAACTAATGGTAATTCGGATGGAAACTCGGATTTTAAAACCACGGCTTGTCGGTTAAAGTCAATTGTTTTCATTGACTCTAGGACAGCATCGGCACTTTCTTTTATCAAAAGGGAATCCACGGGCCAAGCAACACCCATTACATTTGGATTTTGAATTACTTTTTGTTCATTTTTTTCTTGAGTCAACAGATATTTGACATTGAGGATGTCCATCACACCAGCAATTTGGTGGGTGGTGAAAAAGTCAAACAACTCTTCATATCTTCTAGGTTTGGCTCCATGATAGCCTCCAATGGCATTGTGGAAATAGGAGGTTCTTGCCCCAGAAAGATTTAATCCTGGTTCATAGACCCTAAAGCGAGTGGTGTCTTTTGCAATAAATCTATCCCCCTTTTTGGCTTGAAACAAGTTTTTTTTCTGTCTAGGGCTTACAAACATATCTCTGTCTATATAGCGTTGAGATACACCAATAAGATCGGACATCATTAGAGCAATCAAAGCGGCAAGTGTTATTTTTTTGGAAAGTTTTCCTTGAGTAAAGTAATATAATAGCGCCCCAATGACCAAGCAATACAGAACTGCCCTAATCAAATCATAATTGAAAATCGTTTTTCGCGCTACTACAATTTGATCCATTAATATGGATCCATAAGCATCCCTAAGGTAGGAATCCATAGCACCAGAAAAATCTAAAAATCCTTTTGAAAAAATCAGAATTAGCAAAGCCATAACAAAGGCTGCTGTTGGCTTTAGAATTTTGCTGGCCTCTAGTTTTTCTGGTTTTTGAAATAGACGGTAAAGTCCCAAGCAAGCCAATACAGGAAAACAAAACTCTAAAATTACCTGAATAGAACTAACAGCTCGAAATTTATTGTAGAGTGGGAAATAATCAATAAAAAATTGTGTTAAAAAGGATAAGTTTTTTCCCCATGATAACAATAAAGACAAAATGATCCCTGCTAAAAGTCCGTTACGCAATCGCCCTTTAACCAAGAACAGAGTCAAAAAGGCGATAAAAATAACGGTAACCCCGACATAGGCGGGTGCTTCTAGTATGGGCTGACTTCCCCAATAGGTTGGAACATTGGAGACAAAACTTTTGGCTTGTGAACTCGACAATCCTTTTTGAATCAAAAATTCATATAGCTCAGAACTTACTCCCAAATTTTCGGAAGATCCTCCTCCCTGAATCCTGGGAGCCAAAAGGTTAAGGCTCTCAAAAATTCCGTAACTGAATTGGGTGATATAATCGGTTGAGAGCCCACTACTCCTTTCCTTGGTACTTCCATCCGGGTTTAATTTTAATTCACTCTTTCCTCTGGTACTGAATTGGGTGTATTCTGCGGTAGCCAATAGCGGAGGAGCATTGAGTCCTAAAGCCATGATACCCGCCAAAAAAAGTAAGAGGGATTGATGTATAAAACTTTTAACGGCTTTAGTCTTCACTGCATGAATACCATATACTACACCGATAACCAACATCAACAAGAGCATGTAATAGGTCATTTGATAATGATTGGCTCTTATTTGCATTGACAAGGCCACTACTGTTAGAGCAAAGCCCCAAAAACGTTTTTCATTTAAGATCATGTACATACCGCCAATGACCAATGGCATATAGGCCAATGCTTGGGCTTTGGTATTGTGTCCCACCTGTAAAATGATCAGTAGATAGGTAGAGAGTCCATAGGCCAAAGCACCAAAAACGGCAATGGGAATGGGCATTTTGATGATTAGTAAAAAAAGGTAAGCACTGAAAAGATAGAGGAATAAAATTTCTGCCGGTTGTGGAATCAATTGAAAAACCTTGTGAATTGGGGTCAAAAAATCGTAGGGGTAGCGTGCGCCCAATTGGTAGGTTGGCATTCCTCCAAAGGCATTGTCGATCCAGTAAATTTCCTCGTCGTTGTTTTCTCGATAGTCCTGTAGTTGTTTGGACATAGCGGTATATTGGCTAATG
>Ga0206682_10002534_pt1 | contig 16443 bp, 6 predicted proteins | sample M240m12015metaG_FD_155444 | JGI IMG/M metagenome (GOLD analysis project Ga0206682, IMG submission 155444) | Ammonia-oxidizing marine archaeal communities from Monterey Bay, California, United States - M2 40m 12015 | ecosystem: Environmental > Aquatic > Marine > Intertidal zone | place: USA...
CCGCTTGTTTACCATAGGTATCTACTGATGTGAATATAGTAAGTTCTTTAATTCTTCCACTTTCTTCCAATTCTACCAATTTTGTTTTTAATCTTTCGTACAGTTTATCGGGTATACCTAAATTAGTGTTGATAGAAAGTTTTAAATTCATGTTTGGATTATCAGTTGTAAGAATATGGTCTACTACTTTCCAAAAATCAGGTGACATGGAAGGTTCACCTCCAGTAATTCTAAATGTATCCATTTCAGGATATAATTCTGGCCACCATTCCCAAAATGCATCTACATAAGGATTTGGTTCAGAGTGTTTGAATGGCATTTTACCAACTTCTTCAAACCACTCTAAGTTGTTAAAGTTATCTGTTGTTGGATATGCACCATATTCTTTTAATTCTTCTACCCATTTAGATGAATACTGTGGGCCACAATAAGAACATTTAAAGTTACAAGCATTTGAGAATGCAACTTCAACATATTTTGGATTGAAGTTTTGTCTCCATCCCATTTCTTTGATTTTATCAAAGTAAGGTTGTGACCATGGTTCGAATGACTTGTAAGTTCTATCTGAAAATTCTGGTCCACTATCTTCCACTCTCCAACAGTAATCACATTCATCAGGTCTTTCACCATTTAACATGGCTCTTCTCTGTCTTTTCTTGTGTTTTGTATTATGTAGAGCAGATGGATTCCTTCTTAACTCAATAAGTGGAATCTTATGTGGTACGGGATGGTGACATGAGTGAGTTTCACCATTTTGTAGGTGAATTGTAACTTGTGTCCATTTTGCTAAACAAAACCCACAACCAACTTCATTTAATTTATCTCTAAAATCGTAGAGTTCTCCTCTGTGGTCAATCATACTGAAACTATTTTATCTATAAGTATATTCCATTGAGAATAACTGTGGTGGTAATTATCATCCATATGTTCAATATGAAATTCTTTTTTATTGATATCAATTTTCCAATCATTCATTTGGATTCCTCTATACATTTTCTTATATTCTCTCCAAAATGTATATTCTTCTTTTGTTTCGGATACTTCTTTTAATCTTTCAAGAACTGTTGAATCCCATTTGAAGTGATGAACTTGTATAAATCCCTCACCATTACCTATTGGGTATTTTTTCTTATGAAACTTTCCCCAACTATTTTTTCCATCTTCTCCAACTATTGCATAATGTTGACCAGATGTTACATCAATAGAACCTTTCATTACACAAACTTTATTTGGACAAGCACCACTCATTGGATATCTAAAGAATCCAGCGTTTGGAAATGCTTTCCACACATCTGTGTATTTATGAACTTTTGGAAAAGTTCCATCTTTACCTATTCTATCTATAAAACCACCTGTAATAAATTCCCATCCATTTTCTTCACATTCTTTTATCATTTTACGAATACTTTTTGGATATAAATGAAATTCATCATCATCAGCAACTACCCACCATTCATCTGGTTTTGTTTGTTTTACTGTGTTATATAATTCGGTTACTTTCTCCCAATTAAATTTAGGTTCTGTAACCACCATATAAGGTTCTACACCACATCTTTTAACTTCTTCAAGTATTCCATCATCTTCACTCTGTCTGTACACTACAACGAAGATTTCATCAACGATTGATTCATAATGTTTTAGCATATGTGGAAACAAAGTAGTGTTATGTCCTACAACAGTAACTAAATTTAGTTTTTGCATTTTTGTATAAATGTTAAACCAGTTGATGCTGGTTTGTTTCTTAAAATTCCATTATTGAAAAAGTTAAATACTTCCCAATCTTTGTTTTCTTTTAATTCTTTGATTAGCTTAGAAGGTCCTTCCGCATATTCTTGGTGATATCCATCTCTAATATCATCAGTTACTATATGTTCTTTTTCAAACGATGAATCAGTATCATGAATTGAAATTATACCATGAGGTTGTAGTAGTTGAGAATATAATTCAAAATCATTTTTTACATCCTCGTATGTGTGTCCAGCATCTATATGAAGGTAATCGATTTTAATATCTTCTTTTACGAAAAAATTATAAAACGCTTCTTCAGTAGTTGTTAGTAGTAATCTTGGGTCAAAGTGTTTTCTATAATAAGAGTTTTCATCAGTCCAATCAGTAAAACCACCAACTCCATTATCAGCATCTACTAAATAGGTTGAACCTATATCTCCCCAATTTATATCTTTATTTCCTTCAAATATTTTTGAATCATATAAATCAAATCTAGCTTGTGTCATGATTCGAGGAATGAACCCACCACCACTTCCTAAACATACACAAGTTTTTGCTCTCATGTAGTGAATTACAGAATAAACTAAAAGACCATCACCTAAACTAAATTCAGTAGCACCATGAGTCCACCTATATTTAAGAGGTATATGTTCTGTGTATTCTTTCCCATTATCATCTCGCTTAGTGTTTAAGTTATGGGTTATAAAATCTTTTATAAAATCTAAATTAAGAATATTCATTTAGTGTTTTTAGTTATATAGCTTGTACCCCCCTACCCCCATCGTATATAAATATATAAAAATATATGAAACGTAAAATAAAATTAATAAAACGAAAGTATTTGGGTTCTAATTTTATCAACCCATTCACTTTTATTATCGAATTTCTTCATATATTTTATTAATTTATTTCTTTCGATTTCACGCGTTTGATGTGAATCTTTTAAAATTTCTTTAATACAATTATCAAATTCGTTTTTTGTATTTACACGATATTTGTAATCAAGGTCCTTGCCCCAATCTTTATTTATTATTGGTAGTTTTCCATAATCAACCGCTTCAAATATTGAATATCCAAATGGTTCTTTAAAGTATGCTCCATGAAATATTCCCCAATCTTTTGTAAAAAATGCGTGTTTAATTTTTGAATCCCATTGATACATATCAATTGTTGGCATTGTAAATATTCCATCTTCCCTTAAATTTTTTACATCAAACTGGCCAGTTAATGCATATCCCTTTTTTATACCATGCATCCAATGTAAACACTTTCTTGTTTCTGCTCTTGCAGCAAATCCAACAGTGCCTTTATCTACATTTGTAGTTAAAGAAGCAGGTCCTCTAAATTCGTAGTAATTTGGTAAGATATAAGTATAATTTGGAAAATCTGTAAGTAGTTGGGAATCATTTAAACCAATCCATATTCTTCGTTTACATGACATTAAAAATTCACCATAAAATTTTGCATCTACTTTAGTGTTATATTGAAGCTTATATAGTTCTGGTAATTTTTTTATTGCAGAATTCATATCTTTTGGATATGCATGAACAAAACAAATTCCAAATTTATCTTCGTGTTCCCATAAATGGTCTCTCATATGATAATGTGGATGTAAAAAATGAATCCATTCAGATTCAAGAGCCCATTTAGAAGTAATACTTGTATCGTTTTTATGAAAATGATATATCAAACCCTTGGGAAGTGAGTTTGGGTCAAAGTTATTAGGTTGTTTTGAATCAATAAGTAATCTATAATTTTTTCTTTTTGGTAATTTTGGCCAAACTTCTTTTAAAAAATTATTAACCCACATATCCGCACCCCCTTGAATATTATTCCCGGCACCGGTACAAACTAATAGTATCCACTTTGTGGTTTTTTTGCTCATCAATATAACCTTTTATATAAATATATAAATTTAAATTTTGCTATTCCTGTGGAACACCTGGTCCTCCACCTCCACCACTATCATCAGTACCTTCATGAGTATAAGTTCTTACATAAATATCTATTGATGTTGCTGATGATACTTGTACTTGGAAAGAACGGTCTGATGAACTATTGTTTGCAAGTACTCTAAGAGTTTTATAAACACCAGTTGTTCCTACTGTTGCTGTTTGGTTTGATGTCGATGTTCCTCCACCAGTATTCCATACCGCATTTGAGGTACCTGTTGTAATTTCCCAAGTTACAGTTGAACTATAATCTTGTCTAGCGTAAATATTATATTCTCTATATTGTGATGAGTTATTTGTTAATGTGTGTGTACTTGTATCACCATTTTCTTCATAACTAAACCCATTATTCCAACTTACATCTAAATTAGAATCTGCTCCTGCTTGTGATAATGAAATTGTGTGGTCAGTTTCACCTGTTGCTGAAATAGTAACTGTACCTGTTCTAACTCCACCACTATTAGATACAGCAGTTACTCCAATTGTATGAGTTCCAGCAGTACCACTTGTTGCACTTAAACTAAAACCAGTACCACTTACTGTGGCTGTCCATGCATAAGAGGTTTCAAGTGTAATATTTTCTGTTTCCCCACCTTGTATAAATGAAAGTGAAGATGGTGATGCAGTCCAAACAGTTTGAAATAATTGAGTTAATGTTGTAGTATCACTAGCACCACCTGCATTAAAAGTTAAAGTTCTTGTTTTATTAGAAGTATCTGTATTGTTTGAAACTGGATAAACAAATGCTTGGTATGTTCCACTTGAGGGTGAAGTTACTGATGCTTGGTTTGCAACTATTCCAGCTCCTCCACCCATATCAATATATTGATAGGTATATGTACTTGTTTGATAAGTATCAACAAACCTCCATTCGGAAGTGTTTCCTAATGTAAATGTTATTCCACCACTATTATAATTTCCTGCGGTACCAGTTACAGTTTTTGCTACACCTGTTCCACTTTGGTTATAGTTCCACTCAGCCGGGTCTGTTATAGTAGCAGTTGCAGCAGGTGCACCTCCTTGAGATACTTGTATCGTGTGAGTTGATGAATCCATGGAATCCAAGGTTACAGTTACATTCACCGTTCTTGAAGAAGTACTTGTATTTTGAGAAGGATATACATAAAATGTACTATTACTTTCTTTTACTGATGTAAAATTTGTGGAATCATCCGATACCGTATAAATATTATAATTTGAAGTTACAGTAAAAGTAATTCTATCACTATAGCTAGAATCGGTATAATCAAAATTAGAAGTTGCATAGTGAACCCCACCCATAAGGTTTGTACCTGCTACCGAAAAGGTTGGTTCTCTTTGTACTCGTACAGTATCAGTTACATTTGCATCTGAAATGTTACCAGGGTCAACAGTTACAGTTGCTGTTTTATCAGAAGAAGTACTGTTAGCATCTGATTTTACTTCTATAAACTCATCACCAGTACCACTTATATTAGATGAAGAAAATGAATCTCCTGAATCGTAAATTCTATGAGAAAATCCACTTTCACCTGATATACTCGCAACCCATGTTACTACACCCTCCGGGTCTGTTTCTATTTTGTAACGTTCACCTTCTCCACCACCATGACCATAAGTCATAACACCAGTTTGTCTTACAATTGTAAGAGTAGCATCATTATCTTCTTGTTGTACTGTTAATGATAGATTTGTTAGTTCTGGTGATTCTAAAGTTATAGTTCCACTTCTACTTGTACCATCCAATGGTTGAGGTTCAATAACAACACTAAAGGTATTATCTGTTCCCTCTGAACCAGAACCTAATGATACTGATGCGAATGATATATTATCATCATTGATTTTGAAGTTACCATCTGATGTGTATGTTATGGTAGAAGTTTGACCTCCCTTATCAGCAGTAGTTATACTTGTTGGTGATATAGATAACGATGTTGCAAAATTATCTAAACTCAATCCATGTAATTCATCCATACCATGTGGAGAAGTTAATCCAAATGATTCTGAAGCCGATTCTAAATCTAATTCTGTATTAGCATTATTTCCTAATTCTTCGTTTAGGTCATTGAATGATATAGCGTTAGGTGATTCTGGTAATGGCATCCTTTTAACCTTTTAATTTATTTTCTAATTCTTCAACTTTTTTAGAAAGTTCTTTTATTGCTTCAATCAATAAAGGTGTTAGTTTTTCATACCTAACTCCATAGTACCCATGATGTTTATTTATATTTGTAATATGTGGAATTACTTTTTCTACATCTTGTGCAATTACACCAACATCTTCTCCAGTAAAAAGATGTACATCCTCATTACCGTCTTTCCAGTCAAAAGTTACACCTTTTATTTTATTAACCTTTTCAAGTGGATTTTTTATTATTTTTATATTTTCTTTTAATCTCTCATCCGATGTTGAAAAAGCTGTTATGTTTCCAGTTGCAGATATATTTCCAATAACTTCAAGTGCATCACCAGATGCATCTGCTGGAATTGTTACCGCCTTAGTACTCGAAGATACAACTTGGAATCCACCTTTTGTTAATTCACTAAAAGCGTTACTTGAATCTCCAATCATTGTTAAGGTTGGTGTATTTATAATTCTTGGAGCTCCATACTTTATTGAAAGTTGAGTTCCAGCACCTGGAGATGTATTGTATGAAAATACACTTATATCAAATATTTTAGTAATAATTCTATAATATTTATTAGCCTCTAAAGTTGTTCCTACACTAAATGAACGAGAAGTACTTCCAAAATCTATCGTAGATGATTGACCAGTTTGTGTTAAAGCATACTGCCATGTACTTACATCACTCCAACTACTCGTACCAGTAGAACTTTTTTGTAATACAACTCCAATTTTACCCATAGCTTGATGAATATAAATTGTACCAGCATTGGATAAGGTAGATTGTAGATATTTTGTACTTGAACCAATACTTGGAGCATCAACAGTTCCACTTATGGTAACTGTCTTACCATTATAATCACTATTATTTGGAGTTGAAAAATAAATTTCATTGGATGTAAATGTTGATGATGTATCACAAGTAACTCCAGTTGTATCTGTATAACTCGGTGCCGTAGTACCAGTAGAACTATATGTGGCTACATTAGCATCAACAGTATCTATATCACCAGTAATAGTAGGTGCAGTTACTAATCCAGCTGGGTCTGTTAATCCACTTCTATTTTCAATTGTAATACTACCACCAAGTTCTATTAAAGCATTACTATTTGAATCACCAGAATTAATTAATATACCCGTTGCCGTTAGTTGACTTTCATTGAAGTTAAAACCAGCAATTGAACCATCAGTAGCATCAACAGTTCCTTTAATAGAAAGAGTATCGGTACCTGAATTCCAATCAAGTGAACCATTCGTACCATTAAGGAAGAAGTTTCCATTTTTATCCATGTAGGTTTTCCAACCACTATCGTAGTAACCTAAGTTATCACTTCCTAAATACAATCCTGCGGATGAAGGAGTTTGTGCGGTTAAAACAAAATCTGCGGATGTACCATCAGGTCCAAAGTTATAATCATCTGGATTATCTTGACTAGATAAGTTATCTTGGTTGGGGTCATTTGCCTCAGGAGTGTAACCATATTCAGTATTAATATCAGCAACAGAACTAAAAGTTTCATTATCAGAAGTAACATCTGCACCAGATGCTACATCACTAATATCGGCTGCTGAAATTGTGTTTGTTAATGTTATACTACCTTCAATTGATAAATTAGAACCATCCCAACTTAATTTATCCCCAAGTGAGAATATATTAGATGAACCTGATGCAAAGTAGAATGGTGTATTTGAATTACCATAAGTTCCATTACCAACATAAATTCTTGAATTAGTTCCATCTAATGTTATACCATTTTCACCTACTCTAAACGCATTAGAAAAGTATCCATTTGCACCACCAATATTAGGTGAGTAAATAATTCCAGCATCTATAAACGTTAATCCACTTCCATTTTGTATTGCAGTTGAACCAGATATTACATCTGATAAATCATCATTGATTTGATTATTTAGTTGATTTGAATATTCAAATTGTGATGCCGAATATGCTGATGCTGAACTAAATGTGTTATCCGCTGATTGCTGAGCATCATCAGCTGATGATTGAGCATTTGATGCGGAATTAAAAGCATGAGATGCTGAAGTTGCTGCATCTAAAGAAAATAACGAGGCTGATGATAATGTGTTTGATATTGCTCCTGGTGTATTAGAAAATTCTATCGAACCTCTAATAGTTAGTGAACTACCATCCCAAAGTAATTCATCTCCTAATAATCCATTTTCTATTGAAAATGAACCAGTACCAGTATTTCCATTAATACCTAAGAAAATACCATTACCAACATTATATCCTTGAGTACCAGTTGTTGCTCCTTGGTCAATCGAAATATAAGGATAGTTAGTTCCACCAGCTATTGTAATATTTGCTGCTGATGATGAACCACTATTGTTTGTTCCAACATTTATATTGTTCTGTACATAAGATTCTTTGAATATAGCAAGCTCAGCTGCTACAAAGTTGGAACCAGTTCCTAACTCTTCCCAATAATCTGTTGATGATGATGGGTGTTGAAATCCTCCACTATCAGGCCCACTTGAAGAAATTGCTAAATAAAATATATCGTTGTAAAGTACAGAATCTTTTCTTGCTAAAGAACCAGTAGTTACTGTATATGTTCGTGTTGTACTGTAATCACCCGTAAATACAAGACCAGGTCCATTTGAACCCTCAAGACCAGGTTGACCATCTGCCCCTTCTTTTACAATATTATAATTTGCAGTACGAGTTAAAAAGTAAGTATCACCAATATTATCTTTATAAGATGCATTTATCTCTAATGATGATGAGGGGGTAGCCATTGTACCAGGCACACCTCCATAATTATTTGTTGTTGGGGCTACTTCATTTGGTGTAATACCAGAACCAGTAACTCCAGTAATTTTGTAAGTATTATTTCCTAAATTAGTATCATACGATACTTCTTCTCCTTCAACATAAAGTTTTGTAGAACCACTTGTAAATTTGTAGGAAGATGATGGTATCGTTCCATTAGCAAATGCAGGTAGTACACCTCTTTCATTAGTTAAAGCTAGTAAAACTCCTCCTAAGAAAGAAATAGGGGTAATTGAGGTTACATTATCAATTTGTAATCCAAATTCATCAGAAGCACTGAATTCATATTGGATAGAACCAGTTGTTAAATTTAACGAAGAACCACTTAAGAAATAAGTTTGAGTACCAGTTGTTGAATCATCAGATATAAGGGTTAACGGAGGAGGAGTTCCACTATCTGATGAAGAATTAGCAGTAATTGTTTCTGTATTAGATGCTAAGTTTTTTCGTTTTACAGTAATTGTAGAACTCTGACCGGATGGGTTTAGTGTTCCATCTCCTTTCTTGTAGGTAAATACATTTCTATTGTTATTTACAACCAAATCTGCAATCGGCTGTCCATCTTCTAATCTAAATAAGGTTTCAAACTCATTCAAACCATCTGCAGATGCAGTATAAATTATAGACCCTACTTCGTAATTTGAATCACTACCACTAAAGTTTGCAATAGTAACAATACCACCATTTTCACCAACAGAAGTCATTCCACCAGGATAAGTTCCACTATAAGATGATGGTTCAATATATTGACCAGATGAATCAAATGCTGATGAAGCATAAGTTATATTACCCTCTACATTTTGTTTACTTGCAACTAATCTAATTTGTTGAAATGGGGGATTTGCTATTGAACCACTATAAAATCTAAAAGCAGTTCTATCTGATTCAAATGTTAAAAGTTTTAAAGTTCCTAATGTAGCCTTGTTCCCACCAGTAAATCGTTTCGTTTGTTCAAGTTTAACAGGTATGTAATTATTATTAATATCATACATTTCAAACTTATAATCAAACGTTTCATCTTGTAAGTTTCTATCTTCTTCTTGTAATGTTTTAAATATTTTTGGAGAGAACCCCGCTTCTGCTGCTGGTTTTAAATCTAATTTAGCTATTTGCCACCCATCTCCTCTTACTTCAAATCCAAGTTTAGTATTTGAAGATTCAAAATCAGATGTAACTAATGTTTCTATGGATTGCTTAGAAGAATAAATAGCATCTGCAGTTACAGATTTAATATATTGTTTAAAATCACCCGAACCACTCGAACCAGTTAAATAAAAATCAATTGTCTTATTAACTATTATATCAGGATCTTTTAAACTTTGAGATATAAATATTGGGTCACTTGTTTCAGAAGTACCAGTACTTCCATATGCAGAAGATGCTGTATATATTGCATCAATTCTTTGTACAATTACTTCATTTGGTGTTGAATCTGAAATGTTAAGTACATATGGTATATTTAATGGTGAATTTAAAATACTATCGGTTACACCTGGTTGTGTTTTATCTCCAATATAATTTCCTGCAGGAATTGTTGCTGGGAAAAATGGATAATCAACTACATCTGCGTAAAATATACTTGATGTAGTTGGTGGTACTTGTTGAGTAAAGTAAGAAGCCGATGTAATTGTTGTTGCTTCAGAACCAGAAAGTGCTAATGTATCTTTAGCATTTCCAATCGGACTACCATCTATTTCAGAAACTAAACCAATTTCTTCTAAATTAGCATTTAATACTTGTCTTGTTCTATTTGTTCTATAATCTAAATAAATGTAATTATATCCACTACCACTTGTTTCAAAATCAAGTATTACTTGAGAACCACTCTCTAACATATTTAATGGTAAAGTTTGGAAATCATTAGTATCGGTTGGAATTATTGTGTAATTTAAAGAACCACTTATTGCATCTACTGCTGATTGTGATGTAGCAGAATGGTTATAGAACAACATACCATCAGTATTGAAGTTTCTAAATGCCATTGAGTTTCTCCAAATCGTATTACCCGATTGGTAACCAGATTCAGATACAAAAGATTCTATATGATATTCAACTGAACCAGTACCTGTTGGTAATGTTAATGAACCACTATCTGTAAGTAATGATACAATTACAGAACCACTTAAATGGTCATGTTGATTAGTTGTAAGATTAACATACTGATTTATTACGTTGTTAGATTCTACTGTGGATATATCACTATGTATAGAACCACTTGGTACAAATCCTTGTTGTACTAATACATTATCATATACAAATGAATCTGCATTAATATCACTCGAAGATGATACTGATGATACATTATAAATCTGTCCACTTGAACTATCGAAAGTATAAACATCAGTTACTTCACCACCATCATTTTTAAATAAGTAAGGAATATCTAATGGTGATTGAAAATCTAAAGAACTGGATTGTGAATCGAATACTGGAGTTAAAAAATCTCTGTTACTTACCGTTGCTTTTACAAGCGGATATCCTGCTTCTGTATATAAGTTATCTCCTCCTTGTGTTGGTACTCTCGGTACAACGAAACTTGAGGTAGATGTATTTTGAACAGAAGAACCTGATAGTTGAAATAAATCATATAGATTGTATCGAGTAGATGATGGTTCCATTTCACCAACAGTAATTCTACCAATGAATACCATTACAGAATTATTAAAATCTGCCTCTACAAGATATGCATATTGAGTCTCACCATCTATTGTAAGAACAAGTTGTCCACTTTGTATATTTAATGTACCGCTAAAATCAGCTTCAGTTCCATCTGTAAAATCGATTTCACCTGTGTTAAAGTTCATAGATGTAATATCATATGATTCTCCATATAATAAATCACCATTCAATCTATCTAATCTTTGTACATCTATTAAATCTGCGTTTAGTGGTTCTACATTTCTATTGGTTCTATAATCAATATGAACATAATTGTATCCACTTTGTTCGTAAGGTATTATAACTTGAGAACCGGTTCCACTTGAATGCCAAGATTGTGGTGTTTCATAATCACCAATATCTATTGCTTCTAATTCATATTCAGTTGAACTTCTAAATGATGATAACTCATCTAAGTAAGTTGAACTATTATAATAATAAAATTTAGCATCACCGCCAATGTTTTCAAATGAAAGTAGCGAAAGTTCTTCTGAACCAGATGTGTAAACTTCTGAGTAGATACTAACATCTTTTGGGTCACCACTCATTGGTATAGTATATGAACCACTATCCAACCAAATGTTAAAAATTAATTCAACCCCACCAAGTGAACCACTTACAGATACAACATTAGCATTACTGTTTGAATCTGTTTGAACCCTAGATGTTGTACCCCAATCACCACTTGTTGTATCGAATGTTAAAGTACTTGTTATGTTGTTATCATAAGTGTAATCGGAACTTATAGATGTAAAGGTAGAACCTGTTGTATTTTGTGGTGTATCAAAAAATGTTGCTCTTGAGTTATCGTAAATATAATTACGAGTTAAATCTTGTGATGCAGATTGTATTAATATTGAATTAAATCCAGTTACATTTGTGAATGTTACAGGATATACAGACATAACTGATGGGTCATATAAATAGTAAGTTGTTTCTGTATATGATTCTGATACTATTGTGGTTGGTCCTATTATTACATCATTGATGGAACCACTTACAAGAGTATTAAAATTTAATTGATAATCTACTCCTTCAAATATTTCAAAAGTATTGTTAGTTTCTATATTAACCTTATCCGTTGTAATTGAGCTACTCGGTATTACAATTCTAATAGATTCAAATAGCAAATCATCATCAAATATTATCTCACTAGATGAACCACTTATAGATACAGATGATGTTACCCAATTATTTTCAAAATTACTTGGAGTTATTCTACCTGAACCTCCCTCTATTTCATTTCCTGGCGATGTTTCATCAACAAGTAAATCTGTTGTGATATCTTCGACTCGTACTTGTTCTAAAAATTTAAAATCAGAAACATCGGAACGAGATTTTCTGTATATTTTTACGTTATCTAAGTTACCAGTAAAAGTATCTATATTTTTAAATACAAGTTTTTGATATGAACCAGTTACTATCGTTTGAGTACTTGTTCTTCCATCAAAAAATTCAAACGTACTTGTGTATGCAGATGGTGGAAAAGTAGCTATTTTATTATCTACCAAATAAGGTTTATCTACTAAAACTGTATTTTTGTTTAGAACTTCTTTTACAGTTGCAGAATATCCTAATGATGGAACAGAAATTATATTTTCATCTATTGAACCAGTAAATCCAGGTCCATCTGTTATTTCTAATCTATAAAGAGTTCCTGCTCTCCATGTTCTTATGTCTGTACCTATCTGTGGTATATCACCTCTACCTTGTACTGAACCACTCTGTGTTACCTCTGGTATTATCTGCTGAATCAACCCACCCTCAACTTCTTCAATAGTAATACTTGGTTTTTTATAAAATATTACGGGTGTTTGGTTTGGTTCGTTTTTATTTATATAAACTTCCTTTTCCCACTTAACATTATATGCACCATCCCATTCTCTTGGTATTGGTCGTTTGATACCTTGATTATCTTCATATTCTTTTAATTCACCAAGAATAGTAATTTTACCCGGCCCAACTGCAATATCATCATAAACATGAGTTGAAAGTACAACAGAATTTCCCTCATAGTAATCAGGTGTACCTTTACCCGGCTCTATATATAGGGTTTTACCATCAACATCTACCAATTCCATTTTAATGGCAGTAGATTCCTTTAAGAAAGGAGTCCCCTCCATGGTAAATAAGTTTTTACCCTGAGTAAGGGTATCTGGAAACTTTGTTACTTTGAAATATTTTGATTTGGGATTTGTATCTGTTATGAATGTATTATATCCACTTAGATTTTCAAACTCATTTCCAATTTTTACAATACAAGCCATATTTTCTTCCTAATTATACTTCTATAAATATCTTCAAAAAAACTTATTGAATATTTATACATAGAAATACATAGAAAGTTATAGAATGAGAAAATATACTACAATACAGATAAAAAAAGAAACCCATGAACTCTTACAAGGGTATTGCAAGGAACATGGGTATAAATTAAGTGGATTGGTTGAAACTCTGATTAAACAGAAGGTAGGTACTCCTAAGCCTAAGAATGTTTTAAAGGTTAGAACCTAACATTTGAAAATCCATTTACTTTTTTAATTTCAATTAATCCATCTACAACATCTCTCATCGAGTCAATGTGTGATATTACCATAACGAAATCAAACTGAGTTTTAAGGTATGTAAACAACATAAATAGGGATTGTAGGTTCTCACTATCCAAAGTACCGAATCCTTCATCTATCACAAGGAAATTAGGTCTTGGTAGGTTACATACATTGATTAGAGCAACTCTGATTGCTAAACCACTAATAAACCTTTCCATACCACTACACATTTCCAAACTCCATCGTTGGTCACCATATACAAGATATGCATTAATATTTCTACCATCAATCTCTAATTGCATTCCAAACTCTACGATTTGTGCTAAGATATTGTTTACCTCACCTTCAATCATTGGTAATGACTTTTCAATTAATTCATAAGAAACACCATCTTTACCTAAAGCATTTAGATAAAAATCAAATAACTTAGATTGTTGTTCTAAGTTTTTTACTTCATCAATTCTATCCTCAATTGTTTCTTTTTGATTTTGAAGAGCTGATACTCTACCATTTAACTTAAGAACATCACTATTAATTCTCTTTAACTCATCCTTTACTCCCGATTGCTTTTCTCGTACAGAAGTAATATTCTCTCGTATTTCTTTATTCTTTATAATCTGCTTCTCATTCTTATAATACTCATCAATTAGTTGCTTTTGTTGTGTAACTTGGGCATCTAAACGAATTTCTTCAGTTTCGGTTGTTGATAACTTGTTAATAAGTTGAGATACTTCCCTATCTAACTTATCCTCTTTATCTTTAGCATCTTTATATTTATCCCACTCTTCTTCATAATTACTTAAAGAATCAATTTTAATAGTTAAATCTAACTTTTCTTTTTCAAACTCTTGTAAGTTATCATTAAAATCTTTTATTTGAGAACCAACGGTATCTTTAGTTTCTAAAATAGATTTTGAATTTTCCATACAAACATCACATTCTTCATTATATTTATGTGAATCTAAATGGTCTTTTCTTTCATATAAGGATTCTAATTTTATATTTACTTTTTCTATTTCACTTTCAATCTTAGAAATATTTGTTTTAAGAGTATTTAACGTATTTATTCCTTCTTCTAAATCTTCTTCATCAAATTTATCTAATATCTCTTCTAATGTGATTTGTTGCTCTTCCCTAAATGTGATTCTTTCTTGTAATGAACTTTTTGTGGTTTCGAGGCCCTTATATTTCGTTTCGAGTTTTTTCAATCTGCTTTCCAACTCTTCGATTGAAACCCCACTATCAGAATTTAACTTTACTATCTTCTCATTTAACTTATTGATTTGTCTATTAAGAATATCATCTTCTTCCTTCAAGGCTTTTTGAGACATCTCTAAAAGTTTGTACTCGCTCTTGTCGGTTTTTAATTCAGTGTCGATATTAGCTAATTTTGTCGTAAAATCATCACTCTTAAATTTTCTGATAAGTGTTGCATTATCCCTATTCTCATCAGCTGCCTTTTGATATAGTTTATCAAAGATATCTACTCCAATGAATTGAGATAAAATCTCTTTACGTTCACTTTGTGATTTATCAATAAAGAGTGCATTGTTTCCTTGTAGTGAGAGAGCAGTTAAAACAAAATCCTCAAACTTACCTAAAAACTTCTCTATGTTCTTGTTTGTATCTTTTCTTTGCTCACCATTAAGTGATTCAACAACATCACCATTTTCTCTCCAAAAGTTTACATCAACCTTAACAGATGTTTTCTTTCTAACATACTTAGCCTTTCTTTCAATAAAGTAATCTACTCCATCTATCTCAAAAGTAAACTTACAGTAGAACATATCTTTACGATTGTTAAGAATGTTCTTAGAAACGTTTGTACGAGATGTTTTATCGTAGATACAAAAAGATAGTGCATCCCACATAGAAGATTTACCACTTGCGTTAGGAGCAAAGATACCCATGATACCTTGTGCTTTATCAAATCTGATTAGGTTATCTTCACCATAAGAGAACATATTAGAGAACTTAAACTCTTTAGGCGTCCATAAGATATTACCCGCTGAATCGGAATCATCTATATGTCCATTAAGTTCTTTGTTTATCTCTGCTATCTTATTTAACTCATCATCTTCTAACAGATACTGTCTTTCTAAGTAATCTCTGATTAGTTGGTTTTGAAAGGTTTCATCTTTAACGTTACCAACAATGTTCTTGTTTACTTTTTGATTTGTTTTTAATTGTCCGATTGTATCGGTTCGTGTTACAGTAACTTCAGCTACCTTAAACATTTTCTTTAACTCGGTGATACACCGTTTCATATCACTTGCTTCAGTTCTTGTAAACCTCAATCGTAACCTTGGATACTTTGGAAGTTTTATTCCAATCTCATCATACACCCATTGTGGTATTTTTCCTGCAACCACATCAACTGTTATAAATCCATAATCGTTGTGTAAGTGGTGTTCTGTAAATGTTCTTGTAGGAATATCCCAAATTAGATAACCATGTTTCTCTAATAACTCTCCATGATTCTGTTGAATCATAGAACCAGCATAAGCAATATGTTCATATCCCTCACCGAATGTTTGTCGTTTGTGAATATCACCCAACATAGCCATATCGAATCCATCGAACATATCCACTTGGAATGAGTTAGAGGAAACGGTATAGCCAATATCTGTTTGAGCTTTGTTTACTGGTCCATGGAAT
>Ga0206682_10002536_pt1 | contig 16440 bp, 14 predicted proteins | sample M240m12015metaG_FD_155444 | JGI IMG/M metagenome (GOLD analysis project Ga0206682, IMG submission 155444) | Ammonia-oxidizing marine archaeal communities from Monterey Bay, California, United States - M2 40m 12015 | ecosystem: Environmental > Aquatic > Marine > Intertidal zone | place: USA...
TATTAGCGAGGTAAATTATGGCAATGATGAACAGGTCGATACCCAATATGTTCAATGGGGTATCACAGCAACCCCCTGCCCTACGACTACCTTCACAAGCTAACATACAAGAGAATGGTATGTCTAGTGTAGTAGACGGTCTAAGTAAAAGACCTCCTACAAAACATTTAGCAAAACTAAGTGACAGCTCGGCAACTAATGTATTCATCCATACTATTAACAGAGATAAGTTTAGTCAGTATGTTGTGATACTTGATGGTACTGCACTCAAAGTGTATGACTTAGAAGGTAATGAGAAGACAGTTACTTTCCCTGATACAGATGATTATTTAACTTCTACAGACCCTGAAGATGACTTTGCTTTAGTTACTGTAGCTGATTACACCTTTGTAGTTAATAAGAAAATCAAGGTACTCCAAAGTGCAGCCACGGCTCCTGGTACCTTAAAAGGAGCAGTACAGCAGTTTATAGATTTACCTGATACATCCGCAGCAGGAGATGTATGGGAAATTGCAGGCTCAGGATCTAATAACTTTGATAACTACTATGTTAAAAAAGTAGGTGACGTATGGAGAGAAACAGTTAAGCCTGGTCTTAAAACAGACTTCAATGATTTCACAATGCCTCATGCATTAATTGATAATGGTGATGGTACCTTTACATTTAAGAACTTAGAATGGGACCCACGCTTTGTAGGTGATGATAATACTGCAAAGTTTCCTTCTTTTATAGGGGCTTCTATATCAGATGTATTCTTCCACAGAAACAGATTAGGATTCTTATCTAGAGAGAACGTTATATTCTCTAGGTCAGGTGAGTTCTTTAATTACTTCCCTGAAACTGTAACAACAATCTTGGACACAGATCCTGTAGACGTTGCAGTCTCTCACAATAAAGTAGCTTTACTACAACACGCTACTTCTTTCAATACTTCTTTAATGTTGTTCTCTGACCAAGCTCAGTTCCAACTAACAGCTAAAGATGTCTTAACACCTAAGACTGCCGCAATTAATGTAACAACAGAATACAATGTAAACACAGATGTTAAACCTGTAAGTGCAGGTACTAGTTTATATTTTGCAGTTAACAAAGGTGAATCAACTAATTTAAAAGAATATGAAGTACAACCATTAACATACAACAATGAAGCAGCAGATGTAACAGCTCATTGTCCTAGATATATACCAAATGATTGTTATAAGTTAGCAGGTAGTGACTTAGAAAATACTGTAGCTGCTCTATGTAAGAGTGACAGATCAACAATCTTTATCTATAAATACTATTGGGCTACACCTGATGAAAAGGTACAGAGCTCTTGGTCTAAATTTAAACTAGCAGTAGGTGATGAAGTACTTAATGCTGATTTTATTGATAACAGATTATATCTAGTAATTAAAAGATATGAAGGTACTTACCTAGAAGTATTAGATTTTAGTTATAACCAAGTAGATGAAGATCTAGGTTTCTTAATACACTTAGATAGCCGTATAGATGTAACAGGTACCTATGACCCTGACACACTTAAGACTACCTTTACTGTCCCCTATCCTACTACAGGAGCAGGATGGCAAGGTGTCCTAGGTTCTAAGTATGAAGGTAGAGTTGGTGGTACGTTAAATCTAATGCCTAAGACTACTAACACCTTGATTGCTACAGGTGATTGGTCTGAGCATCCTGTAACTGTAGGTAAGCAATACTTGTTTAAGTATCAGCTTAGCCCTATTTACTATAAGGATTCACAGAAACTATCTGTACCTCACTATAAATTAAACCTTAAGAATATGCATTTATTCTATGACCGCTCAGGTTACTTCAAAGTAACTGTAGAAATGAAAGGTTCAGACACTTATGAGTATGTACTAAATCCTACTCTAGGTGATGAAACCTTAGTAGTAGGTGAAGCAGTTATAAGTAGAGGTAACTTTAGATTCCCAATCTTTGGGGATGGTGAACAAACCCAAATAACAGTTGAGTCAAACTCAATGTTCCCTTTATCAATACAGGGTGCTGAGTATGAAGCAATGGTAACTAAACATTCAAGCCACATGTAAGGAGAGACATGGTACAAATAATTAAACCAACTAAAGAACACACTAAGGACTTAGCACCACGTCTAAGACCTGAGGACATCGTAGAGATAACTGTAGCCTCTCCTGAGTTAGAACTAGAAGAGATACTTAACTTATGTGTAGAAACATCTACAGATACTTATGCAGTTGTTGATGAAGATGATGGTTGTGTTGCTATATTTGGTGTAAGAGACATGGATGAGGACTCAGGTATCCCCTGGTTCCTCTCCTGTGACTTATTCTTTACTAAGTATAAGCGCAGGTTTATTAAAGAAGGCCCTGAGTTTCTTAAGAAGCTCTTTGGTTCTAAGACTCATCTATATAACTATGTGTCTAAAGATAATACAAGAAGTCAGAGATGGCTTACATCCTTAGGATTCACAATTCATAAACAAGAAATAAAATTTAAAGACGTAGTTTTCTACGCATTCGACAAAAGAGGAATTTAATATGTGTGGTGTAATGGAAGGCTTAGCAATAGTTGGAGCCGTAGCTAGTTTCGCAGGGAGCAACCAACAAGCTTCAAACGTATCTGACGCAGCTCAACAAAACTTAGAAGCTCAATATGCACAGACTGAAGTACAGGCTGAGCAAGAGAAGGACACTACTGCCGTTGATATGTCAGAACGATATAAGCAAGGCATGATAGATAGAGCAGAAGCTAGGGCCATTGCAGGTGAATCAGGTGCACTAGGGTTTGCCGGAGAACGTCTTATGGCTGATTCCTTCATGCAAGAAGGCTTAGATATTATGTCTATGGAACAGAACAAGTCTAATAAACTAGCTCAGTTAGATGTCAATAACCAGTCTTACCAAGCACGTGCTCAAGGACAAGCTAACGAAGCTTATAACCGAGCAGATAGTGTTATTGGTACAGGATTAAATATAGCAGGCACAGTAGCTCAAGCCTATTCAACAACAGATGCTAAAACATTAAGCTAAGGAAAACACTATGGTAGATAAAGCATACGATGCCTTCTCGCAAGGAAGGGACACAGGGACTAAAGCAAGAGTTACAGACCGTAAACGTGTTGATACTCTTACAGACCCTAACAGATATCAAATGCCTCCTAGTAGAAGGCTAAGAGTATCTGCTAAGAATAAAGATATGTTTACCATGCCTGGTAAAGATGGTATTACAAAGTTTGCTGAAAGCTTATCTGAGGTACAGCCTAAGTTAATGGACTACCTAACTACTGAACAGGCAAAGGAAAACAAAGAACAGATACAAGCAGGCATTGAAGCTGCTATGGCTAATGAAGCTATGAAGAACGGTGATACTGAGTTTGCTGATAATAAATGGAAGCAGTATGGGTATGACCACCATATGACTTATGCTAAAGCTGAGAAGTATGCACAACAATTACAACTAGATTTAGCTAAGAAACCACCATTGCAAGACTTTGATGAGTGGTATGCAGACTATCACACAGCACGTTTAGAAGAAGATCCTGACCTTGGAAACATTAGTGAAGACCATAAAGCATCTTACAACAAAGTAGTAAGTAAAGCTCTTGTTAACGCTCGTAGTGCTTCTATGGTTACTCAGGACAACGAAGAAACAAGAATGCATTTAGCAGCTTCTTCTAACTATGTACAAGGTACATTAACAGAAGTTATTCGTGGTGGTGGTGTAATTAACAATGAAGTTGTTGAAGCTATCATTGCTGATGAAAGGCTGATGAACCGTTGGAACAGGGACCAAGCTAATAAAATTATAATGAGTGCTATCTCTAACGTAGCGTTAGGTGAGAAAGACCCTGATAACCCTGGTGAATACCTTACAGAACCTAACTTAGATTTATTAGATTATTTAAAAGAAGGTAGAGGACCTGAAGGTAAACTCCCTTCTGTAGCAATAACTAATCCAACAGAGTATAGAGCTTTAGAAGATAAGATCTATGCTGCTAAAAGAGAACTTAAGAACCATAGAGCTCGAGTAAAGAAGGAAGAAACAGATCAAATAGTTGCTTGGCAGAAAGAAGTTAAAGATGAACTTAAGTTAATCATTGGTGACCCTGAGGCTTTTGCTATTAAATTTAACGATATTAATCCTCGTGAAATAGCTAGTACAGCTATTGCCGGAGCTATGGAAGACTATCAAACAGCCTTTACAAGATTTCAAAATGAGTATAACTATAATAAAGCTGAAGCTCATAAGATGGCTTTAGAACAAGTAAAGAATAGTGCTAATGTTACAGCTAATACATCAAAAGCTTATAAAGACTATAAAGCACTTCAGACTGAAGAGAGACAAGCATCCGCTTCTTTCTTTAGAGTACAGAGAGATCGAATTAAAGACTTACCATTAGAAGAGAAAATAGCATACAGAGCTAAACAATTGGATGAAGTACAGGCTGGTAAAAGCTGGGCTGAGATAATACCTATGTGGGATGAGAAGACTGCAAACGGTGAAGACTTCCTACATCCGGATCATAAGGCAGCGTACATCAAAGAAGCTGAGCAAGCTCAATTTGCTAGAAATTTAGCAATAGCTGATAAAAAGAAAAATGATGCAACAGCTATGGACGCTAGAGTAACAGCTCAAGGGCCTTTAACTTCTGATGGAAAACCTAACTTAATACATAAATCAGCAGATGGTCAAACAATTACAGAGCCTTTAGTAACTGAAGCTGTACGAAACTCGGAGGAATACACTGGTGAAAACCCTACGACTATACCTCTTACAGCAGAAGAAGAGAAAGCTTTTGAAATTATGTACACCAAGTCAGAAGACAGACGAAACAAACGTATTGAACAAGAAAGAGCAGACGCAGGTAAATTAGAACTTGAGTTTGACAATGCTTTTGAAATGGTACCTAACATAGTTAAGAACCAGGATGGTACGTATAGGCAAGATGGCTTTAAAGAGAACCCTAAGGATGACCGTGTAGTTGATAGAGACTATAAGATAGACCCTACAGATAATGAAGGTCTTACAGGTTATGACAAAGTTAATGAAGTTTGGTATGGCAGTTCATCTACTGAAGATAAAGACTTTGGATTCCCTTCATACTCAGGTTCTGAAATATTATATAACTATGTTGAACCAGCAGTTGATGCTGTAGTAAATAAATTTAATCAACTTAAAGAAATATTTAATAGGCCTGTACCTGATTCTATTGAGATGAATCCTTTACATGATTTACCATATGAAGGACCTCACGTACCTGAGAGCACTGAAGGTAAAACTTATGAACCAGCAGAAGACCGTTGGGTTGATGACGTACCTCAAGTAGAAACAAACCCTAGGTTAAATACAGTATCTGAATCTGACAAAGCTGCTCAGAACTCTTTCAAAGAGAAACTGAAAGCTCAAGAAAGTACAGGAAGATATACAGTCGTAAGCAAACAGAATAACAAAGAACACATGGGTGCTTATCAGTTTGGCAAAGCTAGACTAACAGACTACAAGAGAGCAAGTGGTAAAACATTTAGTAAGAAAGAATTCCTAAACAACCCTAAATTACAAGATGAAATATTTGCGTGGCATGTACAAGATTATAAACAACGTATCGTAAAAGATGGTTTAGATAAGTACATTGGCACTGAGATAAATGGAACCGAAGTAACTATGGATGGTTTAGTAGCAGTAGCACATCTTGGGGGATACCCTGGGATGATTAATTTCTTACGTATGCAAGGCAAAGGTAAAGCTGATCGTTCCGATAAGAACGGAACTAAGATGAGTAAATACCTAAGACAATTTAAAAACACGTAATAAGGAAAACATATGGCTGAAGCTTATGAAGAAGACATAGTATGGGAAAGTACAGACCTTGCTATTGATCAGGAAAAATCTCCTCCTATTCCATTAGCGAGAGAGAATGAAGATGCAGTAATGAACTATGAACAAGCGTTACCTACTGCACCTGATGAAAAAGACCTTGAAGATCTTAATGATCCTGAAGGGGGCTACCGTGCTTATGCAGAAGCAGAAGCTCAGCCGTTAATCAAAACTCCTACATTAACACCTGAAGAAGCTAAAGGTGCCTATGATGGCGCCAAAGGTTTAGGCCTATCATTCGTACAAGGTGTATGGAATGGAGCTGAACAAATTGGTTACTCTCTAGCTGAACTAGGTGACATGGCTTTTGATATGGAAGATGAAAACTACTTCCTTAACTATGTTAAAGACATTGAGATACAACCTGAAGAGTGGAACAGAGTAGGTAATGCAGCAATGACTTCCTCAACTGCTAACTCTTTAGCAGGTGGTGCAGGACAATTCCTATCAGGTTTTGTACCAGCACTAGGGGCTCTTCGCTTATTTAAAGCTTCAGGTAAGGTCATGCCTTGGATGAAGAAGATAATAGGTACAGGTGTAGCAGGTGCAATCACAGACTATGCAGTATGGGACTATACCGAAAAGAGAGCTACGAACTACTTGGTAGACTTTGGTGACGAATTGTTAACTGAAGCTGCTATGGAGTTTAAAGATAATCCGGAAGCTGCAATGCCTAAGATTAAAGAAGCTTTAGGTAATGTATTGACTGACGAAATGATTAGAGACTTACAATACGAAGAAGGTGATTCAGCTTTAAAAGGTAGAACTAAACAAGCTATTGAAGGTTTTGTATTAGGTAAAATCTTAGACCCTATCATGGGTGCCTTAGGTTCTTTAGCTAGACTTAAAGGTAAAGAGATTACTGCCTATGGACAAACTAAGAAACCTAACAAAGCAGCTGACTTAGAGAATCAATATCTAGAAAAAGGTGCTGAAGTTAAGATAGGTAGAAAAGCAGCAACTGTTGTTGAGCCTGTTAAAGATGGCAAGATAAAAGTTAAGATGCGTGACGGTACTGAGAAGTTAGTAGACTCCGATGAAGTAGCTGAAAAGATGCAGAACCTTACTAAGAAAGAAAGAGCTGATCTATTAGGTCAGAAAGACTTAGAACCTTCTGCTAAACAACAATCTGCTTTCAACAAAGCTTGGAAGAAGAATGACCTTGAAGGTGCTGGGGAACAACTTATGAGCACCCTGCGTCCTCTCATAGACGCTGTAGACAGTGTTCCTGAAATGGATGTCTTACTTAGTAGAGCTAATGAACTAGCTGAGAATGCAGTTCAATCAGCAAGAGGATGGAAAGAAGCAGCTAAAGAAGCTGGTGCTAGAAAACAAACAGCAACACAAACTCTAGGTGACGCAGGTGGTAGAACTAAGAAATTAGATTCTAGTATCTTAGCTATGAACATCATTAAGAAAGCTATGGACGAACGTGTCCTAGAAGCTGGACAGAAGCGTGTAGCAGCTATCAATGGTAAGAAAGGTATTACTAGAGCAGAGTATAAGAAGATTGTTGGTAATGCATATGCTATGAATCAATATGCTAAATCAGTTAATGGTGAGGTTGGTAGAGCTCTTAACATCATGAAGATGACTAAGAACGATGTAGTAGACACTGACCGTATCTTTAATGAGATAGATCGTAAAGGTTGGAACAGTCTTGATGAACATGCAAGAATGATGAGTGAGATTGAACCTGGTAAGACAAATGTATTAGAACACATGGGTGAACGTAATTGGATGAAGGCATGGACAGAAGGGTTTATTAACTCTGTACTCTCTCCTACTTCATTAGGTATTAACATTACATCTAACACCATTATGATGATTGCAAGAACTGCGGACATACATATGGCTGCCTTTAGAGGCGGAGGTGGTGTTACTCATAAACAAGCCTTTGCTCATACCTTTGGATACCTAAGAGGTATTAGAGAAGCTTTTGCAGTGATGATTGATTCATACAGAAAAGACAAAGCTATGTTCTCTAACAACAAACTATGGACAAACGAATTTCAACCTAAGGCAGCAATCACTTCAGGTAACCTAGGTTTCCAAGGTGAAGGCTTAACCTTCATGCAGAAGAACATGAATACTACTATTGATACTATCGGTAAGATATTCCGAGGTGTACCAGGTGGTGTTAGATCTATGATGGCTACCGATGAATTCTTTAAGGTATTGAACCACAGAGCTTACTCTATGAAGATGGCAGTTGAATCTGTAGAACAAAGTGGTGGTAACATATTTAAGAATCCTAAAGGATTTGCTAAAGGTGTAGAACAAAGATTCCAAGGTATTCAAAACACTTCTAAAGCTAAAGCACAAAAAGGTGGCTTTGGTTCTAAAGCTGATGATGCTTATAAGAAACATAACCAAGCAATGGAAGAAGCTCACCTAGCTACATTTACAAATGACTGGGGACCTAACTCAGAGAAAGCTTATAAGACACTAAGGTCTCAACCTTGGACATCTTTAATATTACCTTTCGTTAGACAGCCAGTAAACAACATGTTGTATCTAGCTAAGTCAACTCCTGGTCTTAATCTCATGTCTAGAAAAATGTCTGCTGAATTAGCAGCTGGTGGCTCTAGAGCTCAGATAGCTCAAGCACATCTTAATGTTGCTTCTATGGTATGGGCGTATGCATTCATGACAGCGTTTAGTGAAGAAGGTGCAATTACTGGTAACCCTAAGGGTGGCGGTATGCAAGCATCTAGAACAGAAGCTGGTGACCTAGGTATCGACCCTAACACAATTAAGGACGACAACGGTGACTATGTTAACTATCGTGGTGGTGAACCTGTAGCAGGCCGTTGGGCTATTGCATCAGGTCTTATGCATCAATGGATGAAAGTAATTAACGAAGCTGAAGCTAACATGACTGATGAACAAATTGAACAAGCCTCATGGGACTTTGCTCTCCAAGGTAGTTTAACTGTTCTTGATAACTTTAAAGATCAATCATCATTACGTGGACTTGAGAATACACTTAAGTTAGTCGAAGGTGGTACTGAGAAGTCATTTAAGAAAAGAGCTGAGTCAATGTTAGTAGGATGGATTCCTAACCTATCAGGTCAGATTAAATACATCAGAGAACATTACCTTGGTGAAGATCAAGTACGTATACATGCTAGTGGCTTTGGTGAAGAGCTTAACAAACGTTTAGGTGGTGGTACAAGTTTTGGTAACAAGACTGTAAGAATTGCTGGACAACGTATTGAGCTTGAAGAAGAAATAACACAACTGAATGCTTTTGGTGAACCTATGCCTGGAGCTAACCCTCAGATGTTAGGTGAGATAGTAGGCCCGGATGTTATGTACAATCCATTAAATGCTATACCAACTAACATTAGAAAGACTAAAGGGTTTGATCAACCATGGCAGAAAGAAATCATTAGAGTAAGAGAAGCTCTCCCAGGAGAATCAGTACTAGGTCGTGTCCCTACTGTAGTTAAGAATATTAAGATTGACCACAGAGAAAGACACAACATGCTGAAGTTTCTTAAGCACATGAAGTTAGGTGGACAAACACTTGCACAACGTATGGCAGGTTTACAGAAGTCTGCTAGATACAATGACCCTACTACAACTGACAGGCGTAAAGCAGACTTGTTGTATGACGTATATCAAAAGTATGTCAAAGCAGCAGGCGTAGCTTTATTCACAGATGCAGCACAATACTATAAAGATCCTAATAAACATGTTAAGAGGACTGAGTGGAAGAAGCTTGGCTTAGTTCACTATGGTAGAAGTGAAAGCATTGCTAAGATTGGTGCCGTAGCAGAGACAACTAAACACAATAGAAACTTTATTCAAGGTGACTATAGAAGAAGAAATCCACAAGACATAGGTAATCGTACTAACGATGCTTATGGTGATGCTAATCAACAAATGCAAAACTTATTTAGATAATTAACACAAGGACACAACAATGGCAAAATCGTTTGTTACATATCCAGGGGACGGAACAACAACTACATATGCAGTAACCTTCCCCTACCTTGCTAAGCTACACGTCAATGTGTTGATTGGTGGGGAAGAACTACCAAGAACAGAATGGAGCTGGCTAACACCTAGCTCTATTTCGTTAGTCACTCCTACTATGGAAATTGTAACTATTGTAAGAGTAACCCCTACAGTACCTATTGTAGACTTTACTGACGGTTCTGTACTAACAGAGAATCAATTAGATATAGCAACAATACAATCTTTATATGTAGCTGAGGAAACTCAGGATGCAGTTAAAGGTTCTATTGGTAATGAGCCAGGTGGTGATGAACTACCTGACGGAACTCCTGATCCTAATCCAGGTGATGGTGTTAACTGGAATGCACAAGGTAAGAAACTAATTCATTTAGGTACAGGCACAGCACCTGACGATGCAATTAACAAAGCTCAGCTAGATGAAGCAGCACCTAATCTACAAAGCAAAGTAGATGCAGCTACAACTCAAGCAGATAGAGCTGAAGATGAAGCAGACAGAGCACAGAACATTGCTGATACGTTAGCACCCGATGTTGAGGCAGCAAACAATGCAGCTATTAATGCTAAGGCCTCTGAGGATGCAGCTAAGATCTCTGAAACTAATGCTGAGGCTTCTAAGAATGCAGCAGCTGTATCAGCAACACAAGCTGAAGCATCTAATGTAGCAGCCAAAGGTTCTGAAGATAGAGCTAAGGTATCAGAAACAAACGCTAGAACCTCTGAAGTTAATGCAGCAGGTTCAGCAGCAGACGCAGCTCTAGCAGCAGAGTCAACAGCAGATGATATAGCAGATGTAAACGCAGCTGTAGATGAAGCTACAGATCAAGCAGCTATTGCAACTAATGCAGCAACTACAGCTACAGCATCTAAAACAGCAGCTAAGGCTTCTGAAGATGCAGCTAAAGCATCCGAGTTACAAGCTAAGGCTCATGCCGATGCTATTGATTATGATAGTACATTAGCAGTAGACTCCGCCGCAGCAGCTAAGGTATCCGAAGATAACGCTAAGGCTTCTGAGGTATCCGCAGCAACTGACGCAGATAGAGCTGAAGCAGCTGAAGCTACATTAGAAGGTTATGAGAATGCAGCTCAAGAGTCAGCAGACGATGCAGCAGCTAGTGCATTAGAAGCTCAAGCTATTGTAGATACATTAGATGCAGATGTTGAAGGTGCTAATCAAGCAGCTGACAATGCTCTAGCATCTCAGGTAGCAGCTAAAGCATCCGAAGATGCAGCTAAAGTTTCTGAAGATGCTGCTGAAGCATCCGAAGTTGCAGCACAGAGCTCTGAAGATGACGCTAAAGTTTCTGAAGATAATGCAGAAGCATCAGCCTTAAGAGCTGAAGCAGCAGAGTCAGTTCTTGATGGTTATGAAAATGCAGCTCAAGAGTCAGCCGATGCAGCTAAGGTATCTGAGGATAATGCAAAGGTATCCGAAGACAATGCTAAGGCTTCTGAGCTAGCAGCTAAAGCTTCCGAAGGTGCTACTGGTTATACTAAAGCTGAATCGGATGCAAGATATTCTCTTAGAATTGAACTCTTACCTCCACTAGATGGTGACGTTTTAGAAACAGACGAAGTTAGAATTAGCCGTGGTGGTGTAGAAACTACCGTAAATGCAGGTGACTTATCATGAGTGTAGAAGATACAGATTTCGTAGAAGTAATGCGAGATGGTGTTGCATATAAAGCTACTTACGCACAACTACAAAGTGCTTTGGGTTACGAAGTTCCTTATTCTGCTTACTTTAATGGTAATGCATCTAAGGCTTACCTATGGAAGGACACTGTAAATGGTAATTCTAAAAAACTAACTATAAGCTTTTGGATAAAATTAGAATCAAATCCTGCTCATGCTGAAGGATATAAGCCAGGTATTATTCAAATTGGTGAGAGCCTGAATCATCGTAAAAATCCAGGGTATACAAGTGAAGTTCAAATAGATATGGATGATAAAATGTCAGTTAGGATGGGACCAACTACAGGGGTACACGATGACTATGGCTACTATGCTAAAGCAGCTTCATCTAAGCCTGTAAAAAATGTATGGGAACACTGGTGCTTTACAATTGACACAGCTGTTGGAGGTAATGATATGTGCAAGTTCTATAAAAACGGCACTAAACAAAGTTTAACAGGCTTGAGAGACATAGGCATAAACCTTGATGGCAGTGGAGGTGGGCAAAACCACACTGGTCCAACAAACCTAGCTACTGCTTTTAATAGAGCTTACTCAGGTACTTTCAGTCTTAAAAATCTTAACAAACCTGCAGGTCCAGAGGATCAGCAGATTAAGCGTGGTTACAGAATTGGACAATATGCCTATGATAATTCAATGGGAGCGTCATTCTTTCCCATATCTTATATAGATTATTTGAAAGGTTATTTAGCGGAATTACATTTGGTCGATGGTCAAGCTTTACCTCCTACTGAGTTTGGAGAAATTAAAGACGGATGGAAGGCTAAGGTATATGAAGGTTCATATGGAACTAACGGCTTTTATTTAACCTTTGCAGATTCAGGAAACTTAGGTAAAGATTACTCAGGTAGAAACAATAACTTCACAAAGGTTGGTACTATTAGCCAATCAACAGATACACCAACTTCATAATAAGGAACAATAATGGTAGAGAAAATAAACAAACCTAGGGAGAACCCTGACGTAGACTCTCGTATGTCTTATGAAGAAGAGCAGACTCAGATTGATTTACTTAGACGTAGTGGTCTGAGTATTGATTATAAGACCGGAACTATACGTGCTAAGAAGTTTATAGGCAGTGGTGAAGGTCTATGGGATGTAGGTGAAGGTACTGGTACTGGACCTAAGGGTGACGATGGTGACAAAGGCGATAAAGGCGACCAAGGTGATCAAGGTATCCCAGGTGAAGACGGTGAGAAAGGTGATAAGGGGGACAAAGGTGACACTGGAGACAAAGGTGCAGATGGTGCAGACGTAGACTCTATTCAACTAGATGCAATACAGGCAGAGCTTGCTAAACAAACAGTAGATATTAGTAAGAATACAGCAGACATTGCAGCTCATGATGTACGTGATAATGACCAAGACACTGTAATTGAAGCTAATACAGCAAGTATAGATGCTATAGAACCTATCGTATCTAAGAACACAGCAGACATTGCGGACAACCAAGAAGATATTCTTACGCTAGATAGTGCTGTAAAACAAAAGCTGGGGAAGACCATTGAGTGGGAATTCTTAAGCAACAACGAGATATCAGCAATAAATAATACTACTGCGGAATACTTTAATTCAGGTACCTTTAATTATGCACAAGCGTCTAGTAATGCTAGGCCACCGGTAGAAGGGAATATATATTTTAGTACTGGCGCCGAAATGACTACTACATGGAGAAGTGTAAATATTATTTACTGGAGCCATACAGACAAAAATGGTACACAGCACAATTTTAATGATTGGTTAAAGAAGGGTTGTGTCATTAAGTTAAGACAAGGTTCCTCATCTATAATGAGTTCGTACAAAGTTATGGACCATAATGATGTTGGCGGATACGAAGAAATTATGGTTGAGTACTTAAACTCTCGTGGTAATGAGAACATAGTTGGAGGCAATGCAAATAATACTTGTCAAGTAACTATAGCTGTATTGCAGCCGTCTTCTAGTGAAGATACGCAAGCTGCATTAGAATCAAGAATCAAAAAGCTAGAAGGAAAAATAAGGGAGCTAACTCGGGAGTAATTAACCAAGGAAGCAACTATGTTTGAAGTATTTACATTAGCAGCACCAATATGGCAATGGGTAGTAGCAGTAGTCGTTGTGTTTTGGCTATGGGAGTCCGTAGTAGAACACTGGTTTTACCGACTGAAACACTGGGTATTCAATAAGCCTCATAAACAAACTAAGAAAAAGGATATGTGATGAAAGCTAAAGAAGTTTTAGTTAGCCTTATTGCATTGGTTACCGCCTTCGTTGGCGGTGACTACCTTGATACAATTGAACCTAAAGCTCACACTCATGTAATAACTGAGGAGTGTACCGTGGTTCGTCAAATAGAAAAGGAAATATAACTATGTGTGGAATAGTACCAGCAATAGGCGCATTAGGTGTAGGTAGTATGTTATTTGGTGGAGGTGGTGGAGGCAGTGATGAAGAATCTGCTCCAGCTCCTGAAGCACCAGCTCCTACAGCACTACAACCTGTAGAACCTTTGGAGATGATGACATCAGAATCCATGGTTGACGTAACAGAAGCAGATCAACAAGCAGCAATGAAGCAACAAGAACTAGTAAATAAGAAAGCAAGTCCTGGTGCACTATCAAACACAGGATTACAAATTGGAGCAGACTATGGCGAAAGCGAATAACGATGAATTATCCTTACTACACAGTAAGTTAGCAGAGGTACTTAAGAATCAACTTGAAGATCCTGAGGTATCCCCTGCGTTCCTTAATGTAGCAAGACAGTTCCTCAAAGATAATAACATAGATTCCGTAGCAGAAGCTGGGAACCCTATGGATCTCTTAAAAGAAGCAGAACTACCCTTCCAAGAAAACGTACATCAAATACCACAGAAAAGAGCTAAAGCTAACTAGGTAGACCCTGATGTAATTTAAAGCTCACCACGGAGCTCCTAGACCCCTTCACGGGCATTTTAAATACACAAAGGAAACACTATGGCAATATCATCATATTTAGACCTGTACCAAGAAGCTGGAGGTTTTTATACTCAAGGTTTTGGAGGTCATTGGACTCCGTCTCGTCCATCCTACGGTTGGGGAGGCTTTGGATATCAAAGAGGCACTTGGAGACCAGGGGCAACGCAGAAGGTAGTACATGATAGATTAAATAATAAGTATTATGGAACTCAAAAGAAGGGTGATCTTATTAAGGGTCTTGAAGATTCTATTAAGCGTACTCAGCATGAGTTGACACAACGAGGTAAGACTACGTGGTCCCAAGGTTGGATGGGTAGTCAAAACCGTGGATACCATAGGTACACAGCTCAAGATAGAAACGAGCAAAGACAACGTATTAAGGATCAACAAAATTATCTAAGTAATATTAGAAAAGGCAACTATTCCCAAGGTCCTCATGGTTCTAAATTCTTTGACTCCTATGATGACCACACAGGTGCTTATAACAACATCTATCAAAGAACTTATAACAATAAAGAACAAGCAAAACGTAATGAAAGGATTAGAACTGAGAATGCTAGGAAACAAAGAGAACACGCAGCAGCAGTTGAAAGAAATAGATTACAAGGCATTGAGAACGCTAAGATACAGAAACGTAATCAAAAAATAGCAGGTGAAGAAGAAGCTACTATACAAGGTTCAAACAACACTGCACAAAGTACTAAGAACAAATCAAGAGCTAAACCTTTAAAACCTAATCTTACAGTAGGTACAGGAATAGCATCCGGAGCTTACAGAGGACTAGGAGACACAGGACTATCACTATGATTATAAATAAAGAGCAAATAGAATTAGAAGGTAAGAATGAATACGCTAAATGGCGTGAGAAACAAACTATCTTAAACAGAGAGAAAGCCGCAGTAGAACTACCACCTTTAATTGATAGTAACTTTGATTTTATACCTGCACCAGCTAAAGCATTTGTTATAGATTTTTTACTTAACAGTGTTATACCAGGTCACATGCAAGATCATATTACATGGGGCAATGGTTTCTTTGAGCAATCAGACCTTGATTACATTAAGAAAGTAGCTTTGAAGACAGCTAAGAAACATGGGAACACCAAAGGTAGTGTAGGTTATACCGACTATGACGAAGGTTACAAAGGTACACACTGGAAAGGTGGTGGTCCTACAGGTGTAGCAAAGATACTAGACGAACCTGAGCATCGAGTTAAGATGACTTTAGGTAAGTATGGTTATCGCATTGATGAGAAAGCTGGGATGCTTTATGTATCTGACAGGTTTAACTTTAATGATGCACCTAAAGATCAAGATAAGTCTCTTGCTCAAAGAGAAGTAGACTTTAAGAAAGATAAGAAAGAATCAGGCATCTCTGCCACTAAAGATACTCAAGGTACCCTAAGGAAACTTGGGAAGCACTATGGTTCTGCCGAAGGTTCAGGAATGAGATTTGAATTAGAAATACCTCTAGGAGACTAAGATGAAACATCCAATGACAGACTTCAGGAACTTCCTGTACGTCACTTGGCAACACCTTAACCTCCCTCACCCTACTCCTGTACAGTATGATATAGCTGATTACTTACAGACTAAGAATGAAAAGAGGAAGATTATTGAAGCATTCCGTGGTGTAGGTAAGTCATGGATTACTTCAGCTTTTGTATGTTGGAGATTACTTATTAATCCACAAGAGAAGATACTTGTAGTCTCCGCATCTAAGCAAAGGGCAGATGACTTTTCCATCTTTACCAAGCGTTTATTGGGTGAAATGGACATATTAAAACATCTAGCACCTACAGATGCACAAAGAAACTCTAATATAGCCTTTGATGTAGCTACATCTAGAGCATCTCATGCACCTTCAGTTAAATCTGTAGGGGTAACAGGACAGATGACAGGCTCTCGTGCTAGTTTGATTATTGCAGATGACGTAGAATCAGCCAATAACTCTGCTACACAGACAC
>Ga0206682_10002540_pt1 | contig 16426 bp, 21 predicted proteins | sample M240m12015metaG_FD_155444 | JGI IMG/M metagenome (GOLD analysis project Ga0206682, IMG submission 155444) | Ammonia-oxidizing marine archaeal communities from Monterey Bay, California, United States - M2 40m 12015 | ecosystem: Environmental > Aquatic > Marine > Intertidal zone | place: USA...
ACATTATGATTTTAAATTTTAAAGACTCAATAAGAACAGTACCAGACTTTCCTATAGAAGGAATACAGTTCAGGGACATTACAAGCATGTTAGAAAGCCCACATGCGTTCAACAAAGCATGTGTTGACCTTACTAAAGCATGTATGCAATTTGATGCTACTAAAATTGTTGCAATAGAAAGTAGAGGATTTATTTTTGGCTCTCCTATAGCAAGAGATATGGAATTACCCTTAATATTAGCAAGGAAACCAGGTAAGTTACCCAACCCCACCTATCAAAGAAGTTATAAACTAGAGTATGGAGAATCAACTTTACATATTCAACGAAATTCTGATATAAACTCTAAAGATAAAATTGTTATAGTAGATGACTTAATTGCTACAGGCGGAACAGCAAAGGCATTAGCAAGTTTGATAGCACAATGTTGGAAAGTACCTAAAGAAAATATTTTAATTTTAGCCGTTATAGACTTGCCCGATTTAGAAGGAAGTGCTATAATAGAGAAAGAAGGATATAATGTTGAGACACTAATTGAATTTGAAGGAAAATAATGTCACCTAAAAAGAATCCAGCCCTACCTTTAAAAGATGTAATGGCGGCAATAGATAAAAAAGATAGAAATTTTTATACTAATCTTAGTGCTGAACAAAAGAAGGCATTTAGTGCCTGGATGATGATGAGATATTGCAGTAGTGTACAAGGTAGAGATGCCGCAAATTATATCTATATGACAAATGAATTACTTAATAGATATCATAAAGTTGAATATAAGGTCCCACAACATCCTGAATTACAATGGTTATTATTTACTGCATGTGGAGTAGGTAAGGTACAATTTCATCCTTTTTTAAAACCGCCTAATGCAAAGAAGAAAAATAATAAAGTATTTGACTTTATATACAGTATATATCCACATATGAAATCAGAGGATATTAATAATTTAATAGAAATAAACAGTAAAGAAGAACTTAAAGAATTAGCAGAAGCACACGGATACGATGACAAATCAATTAGAGAAATCTTTGGAAAATAATTTCACATGTAAATGGTGTGGAAAAAGTTTTAAGAGTGAACGAACTCTTAGTGTTCATATGTGTGTTAAGAAAAGACGTATGGCAGATAAGGATTTAACACATACAAGATTAGGTTATAGAGTTTTTCAAATGTTTTATGAAATGAACACAGCGGCCACTAAATCAAAAACTTATGAAGATTTTGTAAAAAGCCAATATTATGAAGGGTTTGTAAAGTTTGGTAGAAGTTGTGTAACAAACGAATATTTAAATCCAGAACAATTTGCAGAATGGCTTATAAAGGAAGGTAAAAAATTAGCAGATTGGCATAAGGATAGTCTTTATGACGAATTTTTATTAGTATATGTAAAAAAAGAACCTGGAATGAAGGCATTAGAAAGAACAATCATTTATCTTGACAGTTGGGGTAAAGAAAATAATAAACCTTGGCAGGATTATTTTAAAGAGGTTACATCAGCAAGAGCAGTACATGATATAAGAAGTGCTAAAATATCTCCCTGGATGATATATCTTTGTAGATCTGGTGATGACTTATTAGTAAAATTTAGTGACGAACAGGTTAAAATGATAGAACATATTATAGATGCAACATTTTGGATGAAACAGTTTGCAAATAATAAAGAAGAAGTAGCGGAAGTTAAAAATGCATGTGAGGTTGCAGGAATATGAAGGAGAATAGAATGGAAATGTGGGATATGCCCGAATTAATTGAATTGACAGAAAAATGGCACGTTGATAGAAATCTTATTGATGGTGCAACTAGTAAAGATCAAGTATTAAAATTAATACAGGAAGTTGGAGAATTATCTGATAGTGTTTGTAAAGGTACAGACGTAAAAGATGATATTGGAGATTGTTTGGTAATATTAATCAATATTGCTAAAAGAGAAGGCACAACATTAGAAGAATGTTTAAATGTTGCATATAATGATATCAAGGACAGAAAAGGTCGTATGGTAGATGGTATATTTGTTAAGGAAGAGTAATGAATAAAAAACAAGAAATGTTAGTAATAACAATGGAAGAATGTGCTGAACTTAGTCAGGCATGTAGTAAACTAATTCGTTTTGAAGATGATCGCAGTGAACAAGACCTTGTAAACTTGCAAGATGAGATAGGTGATGTGATGTGTATGATTGATATTATGAAACATAGCGGACTTGTCAGTGAAGAACAAATTGAAGAACGCAAGAAAGTTAAAAAAGAAAAACTAATGAAGTGGAGTTTATTGTTCAGTGAAGATTGATTTTGATGTAGATATCGATATGGCTAATAGAGATGACTTTCTCAAGTTAGTTAATCATACACCTGCAAGTATTGAAAAAGATAGTAACTTTACTAAACATAATACTGGTGTCTACTTTCAAAATATTCCTAAGTTTCCTTTAGAAGGTTACAGTACAATAGATCATAAACAAGCAGAAGAAGATGGATGGTTTAAAGTAGACTTTCTTAATAATCATATATACGAAAATATTATAGATGAAACACATCTTGATAAACTAATAGCAACTGAGCCTATGTGGGAATTGTTTACACACAAGGAAGTTGTTGAAAAATTATTTCATATAAGCAATCATTGGGATATTGTTAAACAACATCCTCCTAAAAGTCTTGAACAACTAGCAATGATACTTGCTATGATACGCCCAGGTAAAAGGCATTTGGTGGGAAAGGACTGGAAGGTTATTGAGGAAGATGTTTGGGTAAAACCAAATGATGATACTTACTTTTTCAAGAAGTCACATAGTTATGGATATGCTTTGGCTATAATTGTACAATTAAATTTATTGTGTGAAGATTAGTCTATTTTTCTTACTAGTTGAATACCACGTCTTTTTATTCTCTTTTTAATTAAATTTTGTAAAGATGTCATAGGTCCAAATATAATTTCTATATCTTTCATTACAAAAGTTCTCAAAAGATTTTTATAAGGTTTCATTTCATGAAATAAAAATATATCTATTGGTAATTGTCTATTTGATTCCCACCACCAAGTCTCACCTAATTCTAAGAAATCTTTTTTTAATTCGTTATTAGGAATTTTATCTAAATCGTAGAATGTAAGTATACTGTTATCATGATTGATAACAATACCTATGTATTCATTGTCACCATATTTGATGCCGGTCAAGAACGGATAACGTTCTTCTGTTTGTTTGATAAGTTCTTCTTTCTCCACAAAACTATTTAGTATAAATATTGATAAATAGTACAATATAAAGAGTTTATTATGAGCCAAAACGACCACAAATTATACTTATATGATAATAATATCGATTTAGTAATTGGTACGGATGGACTATACGTGGATAACAGACCTATGAATAATAGAAAATTAATTGCCCATAAAGGGTTAACAAACGAATTGCTGTTCAGTATTAGGAACAGAGATAGAAAATTACAAAATGTTTTTAGTGATACCTTAAGTGCGTATCTTATAAATCCTACAACTAAAAGACGTTTGTTCTATAAACTTTTAGAGCATACTAGTAATGTAGGTCAAGTTAAATTGGTCTTAGATGAGGGCGATTTAAGAAATGTCACAGCAGGATTATATAGAATTTACATAGCAAAACAGGATTCTTCAGGTACAGACAAGCCTGTATATTCAGACCAGAATAACGGATTAGTTTTTGATATACAGATTACAGAACAAATAGATCAATCTCCAACACCAACTCAGAGTGCAAACACATTTTTACAAGTAGCATCTACTACAGATGGTGATCCAGCAAATGTTTTTACAACAAGTGCTTTTTCAGGTAATCAAGACAGAAACTTTCCAAATGCATTACATACAATAGCAATCTACCCAGATGCATATACTGGAAATATTGATGTACAGGCAAGTCTAGTTGAAAGTGTACCCGATACGAATAATTTAAGTACAGATTGGGTAACACTTGAAAGTAATATTCCTGTAACAAGTAGTAGCAAAATAGTATCGAGAAACTATAACGTAAATGCAAACTGGATTAGAATTTTACATACTCCAACATCAGGTAATATAAGCCAAGTACAAGTCAGAAACTAGTTGACTTCCCACACTATATCCTGTATAATAATACTATGGATATAGACTTTTTAGTTGAGAGTGTACACCGCCTCCTTTTAGATAATTTACCAGTTAGAACAGGTAAAACACCTAGTGGCTGGAACACAATGGATTGTCCAATGTGTAGTGATAAAAGAAAACGAGGCGGATTAATAACTACCGGCGCAAAAATATCCTATAACTGTTTTAATTGTGGCTTTACTACTGGTTGGGAACCTAACCCTACCTTAGGCAAAAAGTATAAAGACTTAGCAACCAGATTAGGTGCAACAGACGAAGATGTACATAAAGTCACAATTGAACTTTTAAAATATACAGAAGAATTAGAAACAGAAAATACATCAGACTATGTATATTCTATAGCAAAATTTAATACAATAGATTTACCAGACAATGTTGTTACTGTAGATGATTTAAATGATGATCATACTATTAAACAATATGCAGAACAAAGAGGACTACTTGGTCTATATCCACTGCTATACTTTAATGAAAAGTTGTACAAGCAGAGATTAGTAGTCCCCTTTACCTATAACGGTGAACTAGTTGGCTGGACAGCAAGGCATATTAATCCGCCTGATAAAACAACGCCTAAATATTTACATAATATGCAATCAGGATATGTTTTTAATGTAGATAAGTTCGCAGATACAGAAAGAGAAATTGTTATAGTGACAGAAGGTGTATTTGATGCTATAATGATTGATGGAATAGCAATACAGGGTAATAGTGTTGGTCCTGAGCAGGCACATCTAATAGAAAAATTAGGTAAAAGAATAATTGTATGTCCTGATAGAGATGAAGCAGGTAAAGATTTGATTATGCAGGCCGCTGAACTAGGGTGGGAAGTAAGTTTCCCGCCTTGGCATGTGGATTGTAAAGATGCCGCAGATGCAGTTAATATGTATGGAAGATTAGCAACAGTGAGCAGTATAATAAAACATGCAACTAACAATAAACTTAAAATAGAAGTAAAGGCAAAAATGTTATGAACAAAAAGTTTAATCATTGGAAAAAAGTTTGCAAGTTACATTGGAAGGAAATTGTCACTATGTCTATAGCATTACATTGGATTGTAGACTTGTTAATTTTAGGACCAATAGTTTTCTTTTTAGGGTATATGTTTGGAGTACATGTAGGACATTAATATGAAATTAATAGCAAATGGTTGTAGTTTTACTTTTGGGCATAAGGACTCTGAAAATAGTATGGCTCCAGATTGGGTATGGCCTAGTCGTTTTAACGGCACAAAAGGATTTACTGATGTTACTAATTTAGCAGTTGAAGGAGGCTCTAACGATAGAGTTGTTAGAACTACTATTGAATATTTTGAAAAAAATAAAGGAATAGATTTGAACAATGTAGTATTAGTAGTACAACATCCTACGCCTAATAGGGGAGAATGGTTTAATATAGCAAATAAATTGTGGATAGGATATGTAACAACAATGGAAGATGTATTATATGATATTAGTATTACAGATTATACAAAAAATGATTTAGATAAAATTCAAAATGATACTAAAACAGAACGAAAAGTATTTGAGCAGTATAAGTCGTTTGTAGAATCTGATATAACTGAAGTTATAAAATACTTTAAAAATATTATTTTATTGCAAACATATTGCAAACAAAAAGGAATTAAACTTTTACAAGTAGGATTATCAGCAAGATGCTTACCTAGATTTTACTTTAAAGAATCTAGGCAAAGTGTATCCAATAATATTTTTTGTAAAGAATTATATAAAATGATAGACGAATCTATAATATGTGATAGATTTTTAACAGAAATAGTTAAAGGTAATGAAGAAAGTCCTGACGACGGTCATCCAAACGAAGTAGGACATGACATAATTTTTAGATATATATACAATGAGATAAAGAAAAGATGGCAGATATAAAACAATATAACGAAGAAACACAAGAATTATTTTTAAGATTCTTATTAAGTGACCCTGATCTATTTGCAAGGTGTCAAAATATTGTAAATCCTGTGTATTTTAATATGAAGTACAGGAAAGCAGTTGAATTATTTGTTTCTCATAGTACTGAATTTAATGCGATTCCTACACCAGAGCAAGTTAGTGCCGTATCTGGTGTGACTTTAGAGCCAATACCTAATGTAACTCCTGATCATCATGAATGGTTTATGAATGAATTTGAAACATTTTGTAGGCATAAGGCATTAGAAAAAGCAATTATAGAAAGTACTGACTTGTTAGAAAATCAAGACTATGGTACTGTGGAAAATAAAATTAAAGATGCAAGTCAAGTTGGTTTAGTAAAAGACTTGGGATTAGAATATTTTGAAAATCCTAAAGAAAGACTACAATGGATAAAAGATCAAGCAGGTGCAATTAGTACAGGTTGGAAAGGTATAGATCATAAACTATATGGTGGCATGAACAGAGGAGAGATGACAATCTTTGCTGGTGGTTCTGGTGCAGGTAAAAGTTTATTTTTACAAAACTTTGCAGTGAATTGGTCCCTTGCAGGTATGAATACTGTTTATATTAGTTTAGAGCTCAGTGAGCAACTTATTAGTATGAGATTAGATAGTATGGTATCTGGTTATGGTACAAAAGAAGTTATGCGTAATATGGATGATGTAGATTTGAAGGTGCGTATGAAAGCCAAAGGTGCTGGTAAACTTAGAGTCAAGCAGATGCCTAACGGTGTTAATGCAAATGACATAAGAGTATTTTTGCGTGAATATGAAATATCTTGTGGTGAAAAAGTAGACTGTTTACTAGTAGATTATTTAGATTTAATGATGCCTATTAGTGCAAAAGTAAGTGGTAGCGATTTGTTTATTAAAGACAAATATGTATCTGAGGAGTTGCGTAATTTAGCAGTAGAAAGAGATTTATTATTTGTTACAGCATCGCAGTTAAACAGAGGTGCAGTAGAAGAAATAGAATTTGATCATCATCATATTGCAGGTGGTATTAGTAAAATACAAACAGCAGATAATGTTGTAGGTATATTCACAAGTAATGCTATGCGAGAAAAGGGTAGATATCAAATACAGTTTATGAAAACAAGAAGTAGTAGTGGTGTAGGCACAAAGGTAGATTTAAGATTTGACCCTGATACATTGCGTATTGAAGATTTACAAGAAGGCGATGAAGATGCAGATACAATTACAACAACTAGTTTAGTTGATCAACTAAAAAGAGGTAATTCTATAAAAGCAGAAGAGCCTGAGCAAAAGGACACTATAGGACAAGCCATGAACATGCGTGAGTTCCTCAAAAAGAATGACTTATAATGATAAATAGCATTATACAATATTTTTGGAGACATCATGCCTAAGGCTAGAAGTATATTAGAAGAACTTAATCAAATTTCTGTTGATAGAGATAGAAATCATGTGACATCTAATAGAGGCGAACATGTAATTACTAGTGCAATTAATCTAATTGAACAAATAGAATTACATTATGATGAAAAAACAGCAAAGGATTTGACTAATAGACTTATTAATAGTATAAGAGGCAAAGACGTTAAAAAATTCTCCAGAGGTATAAAGAAAGTTATAAAAGAATCTCAAAGAGAAGACAATGCTGATTAAAGAAGTAATTAATAATACTGCATATCCGTTAATAGAAGCAGACCTTTTAAAGGACAAACAAAAAGTTAACCATAACAATGTAGCATATGAATGGGACGAGACAAATCAAGTTTTTCTTGCGACAATTGATGGTGTAAAAACAGAAATTGAGCAAGGCTCAAGACTAGAATATGAGATACTTAAAACAGCAGGAGTTATAAGGTCTGGCGGCAAATTAGAACCAACATTGCTAACAAGATTCAAAGGTATGTTTAATAAAGGCCCACTTGCAACTAAAAAGAAAGCACCTGGATTTTTAGGTAAACTGGGACAGGATATGGACTCTCAAACTGGTATAGGCAGAAAGTTTGGAGCGGGTATTGGATCGGCGATAGGTCAAGGTATAGATAAAATGATGGGTACTCCCACAGAAAGGTATCCTAAAGGATTTTCAATGCATTTTATATCTAAAAAAGGCGACCCTGTTGATGTTTCACTAGAGCAAGAATATACAGATGTAGATTTTAAAAAAATGGCTAAGAAAAAAGAATTAGTTAAAGTTAGAACAGTCGATAGTAATAGAGTGTTTGGTGTAAGTGTTGAAAAACTACAAAAAGGATTTGCAACTCCTGATTCTCTTCAAAATAAAGACAATAATAAAAATAGTTCTGGCCTACTAAAATAAGGCAATGAAATTTTTAGATATTTCAAGTAGTTTCGTAAAAGAAATTATATTAGAAGCAGAAAATAAAAATACTCACTTAGAGCATCTGGAAGACAATATTTTTAATAGAGGTTATCAGGGTGCCAAAGAAGCAATTAATTATCTATATAGTCTACACGAAATGCTAGAAGGAAATTCTGAAAGTCCAGTTAGTATGACGACTAAGTGGGACGGAGCACCCGCCGTAATTGCTGGTAAAGATCCAGAAACAGGTAAATTTTTTGTGGGTACCAAGGGTGTATTTGCACAAAAACCTAAAATAAATTTCACAGATAAAGACATAGAAGAAAATCATCCTGCAGAAGGCTTACAGGAAAAATTAAAATTAGCATTAAGAACATTAAAAAATTTAAATTGGAATACTGTAGCACAGGGCGATATGTTATTTTCCAAAGAAGATTTACAACAAACTAATATAGACGGAGAACAAGTATTAGTATTTAAGCCAAATACTATTGTTTATGCAGTACCTACAAATAGTAATTTAGCAAAAGAAATTGCTAATGCTGATATAGGTATTGTTTGGCATACAGAGTATGTAGGAGGCCCTACACTAGCCGATACAAGAGCCAAATACGGTTTTGATAGTAGTGTACTAGGACAAAGTTCTAAAGTTTGGCATAGAGACGCCTTAATAAAAGACTTTTCAGGCGTAGTAACTTTAACAAATAATGAAAGCGAAGAAGTTATGGGTGCTATTAAAGAGGCAGATGCATATTTAAAAACAATAGATTCTGCAACATTTAGTTGGTTAGAGAAAGGTAACGATGTCATAGGTAAAGATTTCCTACAACAATTAAAAGCACATGTAAATAATAATATTAGAGCAGGAGCATTTGACGAGCCTACAAAATTTGCACAAGGATTTGTACAAAAATATATAACCTTTATGCAAAAGAAAATAGACGGATATAAAACTCAAGCAAAGCAAGACGAAATGAATGACAAGTTAGTACAGGGTGTTAAGTTTATAAAAGAACATGTACCAAGTATTGTAAGTGTATATGATTTATACTTAAAAATTATACATTCAAAAGTATTAATTGTTAAAAAATTAGAAACAATCAGGCAGTTACCTACATTTAAGGAAACAGAAAACGGATATGAAGTAACAGGTGAAGAAGGATTTGTTGCTGTAGACAGAATGGGTAACGCCTTAAAACTAGTAGATAGATTAGAGTTTAGCAGATTAAACTTTGGAACAGGAATGCCAGGCAAATGAAAAACCCAGATAAAATGACCGGCGACCAAATGTTAAATTGGTTAAATTCTCTTCATAAATGGGACGGTGGCATACGCAATCCTGAGTATAAAAATGATGTAAGAAATAATAATTGGGCACTAATAAACAAATTTCCTTTAGCAAAATTACAAAATCCTACAGGTTATGTGCCTGATGAAGAAGATACTGATGATCCTTACAATAGGGTTATAGATCCTGATATGGATCATGCTATGCAAACAGATTTATCACAGCCTATAGTTGTTTCATCAGACAGAACAACTGTATTAGACGGTAATCACAGGGTAGCAAAAGCAAGGGAAATGGGTAAAACACATTTACCAGCATACTTTCCAATGATGGAAAGTAAATTAAATTTAAAACTTATAGATAAAGAAATATCAGAAGCCAGACTATATAGGACTTCTAGAAACTTTAATGCCCTTACAGGTGAGGATGTAGCGAAGTTATTTTATCTAACATCTATTAGTAGTTTTATGATGTTAAACGATGATAAGCAATATGATTATGCTACAGAGTATATAAAACAAACAGTACAATACGGTCCTTATACATTATTTAGAAGTCATGCAACAGATTTATACTTATTAGGACATGTAATTAGAGACCCAGATACTAAAAGTATAAGATTAAAAAATCCAATATCTAGTAAGCAGTATTTAAAAAAATTGTCCTTTGACCCAAGAAAACATTATATGTTTTTTATGAGATTAAAAAATACAACTGTTAAAGGTACAGAATTTAATTCTTATTTTTTAAGATTAGAAAGCCAACTCAAAATTAAAGATCAAAAATATAAACAATGGAGAAGGCTTATTGCAGATTGGGGAAATTTAAAATACTCATCTAAGCAATTAGTAGTATCAAGATTATTACAAGAGTATCGTAGATTAGGTAGAGGCAGTGAAATGGTAAGTCCTTTGACTACTATGGTGAAATATAAAGTACATCAAACATCTAAACCATATTCTGAGCCTAAAACAAGTTTTACAAAAAGAGCAGTAGGAACAGTAGCAGGTGCGGCCGCAGGTAGATATATAGGAAAGAAAGTGGCTAAAAAATTAGGTAAGAATGTTGATAAATATAAGAAAGCAGGAACAGGAATAGGAGCAATAGCAGGTTACTGGGCAAGTGGTAGAAAGAAACAATGAAAATAAATGAAGTAATTACAAAAGAAGCAGTTATAAGCGATCTAACTCCTCAACAGAGAAAGGAACAAGACGATATGGCTCGTAAGGAATATCGAGCTCTTATAGCAATGAAATCTCCTAATGCTGTGGAATTTGCAAACTTGTTTATGAAGTTTTATCTGGAATACGGTAGTATTGATAGTGCGTATCAACGTGCTAATGGTGAAATTAGAAAACGTGATGCACAAAGAGCTGAAAGACAAAAGGCTGATGATGAAAGAAGAAATACAAGGCGCACCACTTCCGCCGCATCTGCTCTAAAAGGATTAAATAATCCTAAAGGTAGTGCATTAAAAATTGGAGCAACAGGTAAAAGAGGTGGACAATTAGGAAATACAAATGCTGTTAAACCAAATTCTGGTAGATTAAAAGCATTGGGTAAAGGTGTGGGAAATTGGGCAAAAGATACAATACCTGGTGGTAAATATATAGCCAAAGGTGCTGATGCAGTAGGACGAGCATACGATAGTACTATAGGAAAAGCAACACAATCAGCAAGATCAGGGTATGATTTCTTAAATCCTGGCAATGAATTACAAAAATTCTTACAAACTAAAAGAAAAGGTGGATAATTAGTTAATTAAATTGTCTTTTTCTGATAAATAAAAGTAACGGAGTATATAATACTCTATAATTATTAGGAGAATATAATGGCACAAGCAAACCCAAACGCGGCAGTTAGAGCGGCAAACGGATTCGTAGGAACTACTCATATTATGGCAGTTACTGACGTATCAGTTAAATCAGTTGAAGATGTAACAACAGAAGCTCAAGCAGAAGGCTTTATCGTTGTAGCAATCGAAGATGACGTAGCAAGTGACGGATGTCACATTGCACTACAAGGTGCAGGCGCAACACCATCTTTAACAGGTGCAACATTAGTAGTAACATTTAGTTAAGACTTAGTTTTACACAAAAGAAGGCAGTTTTATACTGCCTTTTTTTATGACTTTCTGATAAATACTATTAACGTACATATATTGTACAGAAAATATTAGGAGAATAACATGGCACAAGTAGATAGAAGAGCGGCGGCGGCTGGTGAGTTTATTGGAAAAGACGTATTCCTTAAGAGTTTTACTCAACAATCAGGCAACATTTCAGCAACTCAACTAACAGCATTAGTTAGCTCAGTACAAAACTTAAACCTTTCAGTATTAAAAGTTGGCGCAGTAAGTGGTGCGGCAGTTAATATGGTTGTAGAAGGTGCAGACAACTTAGCAAACGGTGACCTAGCAGGACACGTTATTGCAGACGTCTCATTCTAAGTTAAATTTAACTTAATAAAAATCCTCACTAGTTGGGGATTTTTTTTGATCTGAAAATCTGATATCCTGATAAATAGTACAAAGACACGGAGACACACATGAGTTTACCAAGTAGAAGCGGAGCAATGGGTAGCAGTGAAGTGCTATCAAGTAATATAGAATATTACTCATTATTTACTAAACTTGACATTACAAGAACAGGTGATTTTGCAGACAATACACAGAAAGATTTTGAAAGTGTTGTTCAAGTAATAGGCTTAAGAGCACAGCCAATTATTATGAATAATCCAGTACCATTAAATGGTATAGGACAAAATCTATTAGAAAACTACGGTGCACCAAGTATTACAGGAGCAGGTTGGATTTTTAAATTTGCTTTTGAAAGAGAAGGCGTACACACAATAGATACACTTAAAGATGAGCTGAATGGTATAGTACTAAACAGTGGTACAATAGATACTAAAGATTCAGTTAATATGGAATTTACTAAACAAGATTTATTATAGAGATAAACAATGCCTAAAAAAACAAAACCGGAACTTACACCAAAACCTTATGTTGAGAGCGGTAACATAGAGGCACACATAATAGCAGATATGCTTAGAATAGAAAGTATTACTGCAGAACTTAGAGAATTTAAAGAAACGACAAAGGGAAGATTAGACAAACTAGAAAGTTGGATAATTGCTATTGTTGGATTAACATTTACAACACTAATGACTACTGTAGTAGGGTTATTAATGAAGGTACTATGAGAATAGACGAATTTACAGATGAGCCTATATACGAAGCCAGAATGGTATGGCGTAAAGTAGGTAATAAAATTAAACGTGCGGTACGTTGTACATCGGGTAGACGTAAAGGTAGAGTAGTATCTAATCCTAGTCAATGTAATGCACCTATAGATTATAAGAAAAGAATTGCTTTAAAAAGAACTAAAGCAAGAATGGGTGCAAGAATGTCGAGAAAGGCTAGAAGAACAAAACGTTATAATTCCTTAAGTAAAAGAGTTGCTAGTTTAAATAGGCGTTAAATTAAATGAAGTTTACTGACGTCAAAACACTTGAACATTTATTAAAAGAGTATTCTTATAAGAGCTCAGGTAAACCTACACCTTCTGGGGACCAGACAATGGGCGGAGAAATTAAAGACTCCGGAAAGGAATTTGCCACCTTAGATATCGGTGATGTTGAAAAAAATACAGATGTAAAAGATTTAAAAGGTAAACCTCTAGGAAAGGTTGTTTCAACGGTGGGTGAATTGCCTGCTAAGAGTAGTGTAGTTGTACAAAAAGACGATAAATTACAAGTTGTAGATGACGGCACACAAGTAGATATAGACTCAGATGAGCAAAAAAATGAATCTAAATTATCTAAATTAGCAAAACGTAAAAATAAAAAACAACAAATCAAAAAAATAGGTAGTAAACTTAAAAAGTTAGCCAGACGAAGGTTAAAAGAACAACCTGCCGAATTATTTGAGATAAACTTTAACACAAAAGAAATAGCAACAGCAGGTTTAGATGCACCTGTTAAATGTGGATTTGAAGCAGAAACATTTTTCTATTCTGTTGAGTCCAATAGTTCCTCCGGTGTAGACGATATGTCTATTGATGATGTTGAATACACATTTGGCGACTTACCAGAAAACGCATACGAAGATTTTCAGAATTGGCTATACGAAAAAGGGCAAGATGAATATTTGGACGACCTAGTCGTAGATAAAATTGAAGAAGTCAGTGAAGATGAAGAATGGTTAGATGACTTTTTAGACAGTACTAGTGGCCCAAGTTCAGAAGCAATAGAACAATACAAAAAAGATTTCGAAGAAGCAGATCCTAAAGAATACGAAAACCGTGAAGAAGATGGTTGGGAGTATATGAATTGGGCAAGAGAATATGTTGAGCAAGAATACGAAGATGATTACAGAGCTTGGTTAGATGGCGCAGTCCGAGAAGAATACGAATTAGATCAAGAAGCCAAAGAAGCCGCAGATAGTGACTACAGTATGGAAGACTGGATATATGACAACTACAGTTATATGAGTAATTTCCTTGATGATTATGGATATGATTATTCTAGTGAGGAGAGCGGTTCTGTTGAAGGTGTTGCAGACGAATTAAATAATTGGGTTAAAGATAATAGTAAATTTACAGACTATCCAGACTATGGTGATTACGGTGATACAAACACTACTACTTCTTGGGCAGTTGAGAAAGACAGCAGTATTGAACCTGACGACGGTGCTGGAGCAGAGTTAATATCTCCTGTATTCGACTCGCCAAGAAGTATGTTAGAAGAAATGAGAAGTTTATTTGACTGGAGTGAAGAAAACTTTGGCACAAATAATTCCACAGGCTTACATGTCACAATGAGTTGGCACGGTAAAAATCCTGATACAGTGAAAGATGAGGACGACGAATTTTATGGGAATGACGCAACAGGACCAAACAAATTAAAAATGGCATTGCTATTAGGTGATGAATACTTACTAGCAGAGTTCGGCAGACTAAGAAATAGTTATACAAAAAGCCAATATCAAAATGTCTTAAGACATGCAGAAGGCATGAAACGTGGTGATGCAAAAAGTTTTAAAGAATTTGAAAAGATACTCACAAAAGGCATAGACACTGGTAAATTTAATAGCATACATTTTAAAGGCGAAAAAGATAGAATAGCAGGAACCAATCTTATTGAATTTAGAATTGCCGGTGGTACAGATTATAACACAATGTATGAAAAAGTTGTAAAAGCAGTTGTGAGATATTCCACCATAATGAAAGCAGGTTATGAAGAAGATGCATTTAGAAGAGACTATGTTAATGCAGTATTTAGATTATTGCGTAAATCACAGGAAATAGATCCTAAAAAATTAAAAGATCTAGAAGTAGTGAATCACGAAGTAATAGATGCCGCCAAAAGTATTGTGGGCAAAAAAGATTACTTTGATGTAATTAAAATGTTAGGTAGTAGTGTTGAATATTTACAAAACTATGAAAAATTAAATAGTCCAGATGCAGATAAAAAATGGAAACAAGAGATAAAAGATTACGAGAAGGGCACTGGCTCTAAAGTTGAAATAGAAGAAGAAACAGTCCAAGGATATTTAGTGCCTAACAGTATGGCACCAAGTAAAAGGGCGGCAGGCGAATTAAAAAAATCACAAGAAAGGTTTGGATCAGCAATAACATTATTAGCAAGAGATATAGCAGACGGAAATAATAGAGGACCTGTTAGTGCTAAACACATTGGCGCATTTAGAAAGTTTGCCAAGGAATTAAAACTTAACACTGATGCTATAGAAAAACTGTCTTTCTCAAGTATGAAAGACTTTAACTTTGGTGGTACTGATAAAGAAAATGTAGCAAGATTACAAAAAGGTATAAATTCTTTATTCAAACAAGACATAATTAATAATGCAGAATATCTTACACCGCAAGATGCTGACAGGATTGCTACAGGTATGTGGCAATTTTATCAATCAGACGATTCTAAAGATAATGTTAAACTAGACAAACTTGCAGACTTACTGGTTAATTTAATGCCGGGAAACAACAAAATAGACATTCAAGATACCTTAAGAGAATTATCACATGAAAGACAACAAAATGGATTTAGTGCTAAACTAAAAGGTTCAGGCTGGAATACCAGTACTACTTTGATGGGCACAGGAAAAATTACCACACCAGGAGCATCTGCAGAATTATTAAAATTCTTAGAACCATATAGTGGTTACAAACACCCAACCAGCAAAGATCATCATATCAATATCAAAAGCGATGACTCTTATGCATCTGTATTTGACATGAGACTTCGTCAACGTTTAAGAGAAAGATTAGAACATATTAAAGAGTTAGAAATAGACGATCCAGAAAAAGCAACCAAACTACAGCAACAATTGGTCAAAGTTGGAATTGAATTATTAGAAGGCTTAAAGCCTAGACCAGATCTTTGGGACGAAAATGAAGACGGACGTGCCCAAATCACCCGCGGCAATGATGGAACAGCAGATTTGGCTACACATAGTGATCTAGAAGGTTGGAATAATGCTATGGACAGAGTAGTAAAATTAGAAAGTGAACTAACATCAGGCGATAAAACATATAATTTTACTAGTGCGTATGACGACTTTATTATAGGTTCTATACATTTAGATAGATATTATTCTTGGAAACAAAACAACGGACCTGTACAAAGTGCTGTTTTGAAAAACTTACACAAAGAAAGATTTGCGTCAATTAAAAAATTCTTATCAGAATTTGATAAAGTATTCCGCAAAGAAGGATTCTTAGATTTAAAAGCAGAAATACAAGCAAAAAATACATTAGATAGAAGAAATAGAGACTTTGAAAAGAAT
>Ga0206682_10002544_pt1 | contig 16413 bp, 9 predicted proteins | sample M240m12015metaG_FD_155444 | JGI IMG/M metagenome (GOLD analysis project Ga0206682, IMG submission 155444) | Ammonia-oxidizing marine archaeal communities from Monterey Bay, California, United States - M2 40m 12015 | ecosystem: Environmental > Aquatic > Marine > Intertidal zone | place: USA...
AAGGAACAGTAGATGACCCTGAAGATAATGATGTAATGTTTGACAATTTTGAAATTTTACCTATACCTAGTTGTCCTCAACCTCAGTACATTAGCTTGATAAATGCCACAACAGATAGTGCCACTTTTACATGGGCCACATTTGGGACTGATTCACTTTGGAATATATATGTAACACCTGCTGGAATTAATCCAGACTCATCTCATTTATCCACTGTAAATAATGACACAGTATTTATTGGAGGATTGAATTCATCATCAACCTACGATTTCTACGTTCAATCTATTTGTTCTGCTGGTGATTCAAGCTTTCTTAGTGGTCCATACTCATTTTCTACGCTTTGCGCAATAGCTAGTGCGCCTTATTCTCAAAGTTTTAGCGTTGGGTCATTACCAAATTGTTGGTCTCAAAGTGTTATTTCTGGAGATGGTTGGCGATTCTCTGGAACACCAGGTTATGATGCTGCAAATAACGGAAGACCGTCAGGTTCATTTGCTTGGATAGATTTTTCAAGCACTGATATAGGAACTGTTATGGAAGTGGTTTCTGTAGATGTTTCTTCTTTATCAGTTCCTCAAGTTGAGTTTGAATATTTTTGCTGGGATTCTAACAACCCTAATTCTCCTAATATTTTATACGTAGAAGCTAGAAATAATAATATATGGGATACAGTTGGGGTCTTACAAAATAATAGTATTTCTGGATGGAATCCATATTCATTTTCACTTGTTGGGTACGATAGCTCTGGTATTGTAAATGTAAGACTTAGAGGTGAGTCTGGAGGTTCTTCAAATGATTATTACAATGATATATTAGTAGATAATTTATTTATAAGAGAAACTCCAACCTGTCCAAGTCCATTGGTGTCTACAATAACTACTGATTCTTTGACAGCTACAAGTGCCTTTATTTCCTGGTTACCTGGATTGAGTGAAACACTATGGGGATTAGAATGGGGACCTGCAGGTTTTACTTTAGGAACAGGAAGCTCTGATACTACATCTTCCACCCCATTTGAAATTGACTCATTAATGTCTAATACCTTTTATGACGTATATATTCAAGCAATATGTGACTCTGTAGATCAAAGTTATTGGGCAGGTCCTTATGGTTTTACAACTGATTGTTTACCTATTAGTTCTCCTTACTACCAAAATTTTGATAATACAACTGCTCCAGATATTGACCAGTGTTGGAGTGTTTTAAACTCAACAAACAGCACTTTAGCATGGATTCAAAGTACAAATAACACATTTGACCCTCAAAGAACCGCTCCAAACTCTATTGAGTTTTACAGCTCTAATGCAACTACGGGAAGTCTTCTCCTCGTTAGTCCATTTATTTCTGATTTAGACACAACTAAAAGAATAAGATTTTATCTGCAAAATAATGGCAGTTCTTTTAATAATTCTGACCTTATTGTTGGGACAATATCTGATCCTACTGACCCTAATACATTTAATCTTTTACAAACTATACCTTATACAGTATTTGATGGGCCTAATTGGCAAGAAATTATTGTAAATTTTAACAACTATTTTGGAACAGATAATTATATTGCTCTAGGTCATGCTCTAACAAATACTTTTGATTATATATGGATGGATGATTTTCATTATGAAGAAATGCCAAGTTGCATATCTCCAACAAATCTTGGAACATCAAATCTGAATGCTTCTGGAGCAGATTTAACTTGGTTTGCTGGAGGCACTGAGAGTTTTTGGAATGTTCAATGGGGAGTTTCTGGATTTTCATTAGGAAGTGGATTTATTGACACTACATCAAATTACTTAGGATTCCATATAGATTCTTTAAGCCCTACTACAACCTACGATTTTTATATTCAAGCAATATGTGACTCAGTAGATCAAAGTTATTGGGCAGGTCCTTACACCTTCTCAACGCCATGTTCAGCAATTGTTCCTCCATCATTAGAAGACTTTAGTACTGGATTTCCACCAGATGCGTGTTGGAATCAAGCAGGTGATGGGGACCCTTCAACAGGTCCTACCGGATTAGGAACTAGTTCTTGGGTAACAGATGGGTTTGGAAATGTTGGTACTACTGGTGCTGTAAAAGTCAATTTATATACTACTGGAAAAAATGAATGGGTGTTATCTCCACAATACGATTTATCAACTGGTGGACCATATCAAATAGAATTTGATTTTGGAGTTTTTGACTGGCCTAATCCAACTCCTGGCACTCTAGGCTCGGATGACAGAGTAGAGGTTCTTATTTCAAGAGATGGTGGTGGTTCATGGTCTGGGTTAACTAATTTTAATAATAATTACACCACAAATCCAGGTGGAAATCATGAAATTATTGCGCTTCCAAACGATTCCGGTATAGTTCAATTTGCTTTTTGGGCTACAGAAGGAACAGTAGATGACCCTGAAGATAATGATGTAATGTTTGACAATTTTGAAATAGTTCCTATACCTAGTTGTCCTCAACCGCAATATCTTAATGTCATTAACATAGGGACAGACAGTGTTACAATTTCTTGGTCATCTTTTACTACAGATTCACTTGGAATATTTTATCTTACTCCTAGTGGAGTGTCACCTGATACTAGCCATTTAACAGTCATAAATAACGACACAGTAATTCTAAGCGGTTTATCCTCTGCAACAACATATGACTTTTATGTTCAATCTATATGTACTGCAGGTGATTCAAGCTTCCTAACTGGGCCAATTAGTTTTACTACCAATTGTACAGCATTTATAGCTCCATATACTGAAGACTTTAGCATTTGGCCTCCAAATTGTTGGGATTTATCTGGCGGGACTCAAAGTTGTGTCCATTACAATAATTCATCTGCAGAGGCAAGTTTTTGGAGCTGGACATCGGGTAATTATGCTTATATGACTTCGCCAGTATTTGATGTTTCCAATATGGTAAGTCCCGAACTATTATTTGATTGGTCTCACCAGTTCAATACTTTTTATCCAAACGATGCACTAGAAGTTTTAGTTTCTGAGAATGGTGGAGTTTCATGGACCCAAATTTGGTACAAAACTGGAACTGACTTAGAGTCAAACGATAATGCAACTACCGTTTCTCCAGGATCATTTGTTTCTTCTGGAAGGTTAAGCTTATCTAATTTTGGATCAACCTTGCAGATTAGATTTAATTTTGCTTCTGGATATGGTCCAGACTGCTTTATTGATAATGTTGAGATAAAAGAGGCTCCACAAAATGATGTGGGTATTGTAGTTGCCAATTTACCAACTGCATCTACTGGTTGTGAAGTGGATAGCTCTATAGTTACTGCAACTATTTTCAACTTTGGTTATTTGCCTCAGGCAGGCTTTGATGTGCAATATTCGCTGAATGGAACTCCTTATGTGGAAACTGTTTTTGACACCTTACAACCTGGTGATTCATTGTTATACACATTTTCTCTTCCAGTGGATTTAACCCAAGATGGAACGTATAGTTTTGACTTTACTACCAACCTTGCTAATGACGACGACATAAGTAACGATGCATATGGATCTACAATCGAAATTCAAAACTACTATACCCCAATAGCTCCAACAGTGACTGACGATACTGTTTGTGTAGACGTCTTCAATCCTAATGGTCAAATTGCAACTCTAATTGCCTCTGGTCCTGGAGGGGTGGATTTTGATTGGTTTGATATTAATGATAACTATATTGGGACTGGCGATACAATGCAAACTGATACTATCAACACTTCAACTAGCTTATTTGTAGCTTATAAAGAGCTAGCTCCAGGCAATATGGGTGCTACCAACAATACTTTCGGCGGTGGTGGATACTATAACTTCTTCACAGAAGGACTTATGTTTGATGTCTATAACGATTTGACTATCGACTCTGTTACCATTTATCCATCCGATACTGGAACTGTTGGAATTATTATTCAAAGTATCTTAGGCAGTACCCTCTTCAATGGGTCTTACACCATTACTGCTCCAGTAAACACAATTAGTGGTCACAAAGTACCAATTGGTGTTAATATTCCAGCTGGACTCGGATATGGAATGTATGTTTCAGCGATTAGCCCAGGTACTTTATCTCTTTACCGAAATACAACCAATGCATCCTATCCGTACGATTATGGAAATGTAGCTTCCATTACTCAAGCGTCTAATGGTTCTACAGACTTTTATTTCTTCTTCTACAATTGGGACATATCCACCATCAGCTGCTATAGTGATATGCAGGAAGCCGTTGTATATGTAGATCCATGTACAAATATCAAAGAAAATAATCTTGGTGAATTTAATATCTCTCCAAATCCTAATAATGGATCTTTTGAAATTTATATGACCAATATAACTGCTACTACAGAAATTGAAATATTAGACCTGAACGGAAAAGTAATTTATAACAATACTATTTCTAATAAAAATCAAAAAATTAATATCGAGAATATCAGCATGGGTGTTTACATTGTAAAAGCCAACCAAAATGGAAATGTTAAAACTAAAAAATTGATAATTAACTAGTTATAAAATATATTAATTAACGGAGGAAAGGATTAGAACTTTTCTCCGCTTTAATTGTAGTTTCATTACCATGTCCACAATAAACTAAAGTATCATCTGGTAATATAAATATTTCATTTTTAATAGAGTCTATAAGTTGTTGGTGATTACCACCAGGTAAATCTGTTCGTCCAATACTATTTTCAAACAAACAGTCACCGTTAATTAAGAAATTATTCTCTTTATTGTAAAATGCTACATGCCCAGGGGAGTGTCCTGGGACAAATAATATTTCAAACTTAATTCCGTCTATTTGGATTAACTGCTTTAGGTCAAAGAATTTTGGAGTGGGATTGGGACTAAATGTAATTGGAACACCATAGAGCTCACAAACTTTTTCATAGGATTGATAGGTTACTAAATCTTCTTTACAAATCCATAAATCTAAATTATATTTATCCGCTAAGTAAGCAGTACCAAACATATGATCCAAATGGCTATGAGTATGAAGAATGGATTTTAATTTTAAATTATTTTTCCAAACATAACTATCTAATTCATTTTGTTCGGCTTTATAATAACATCCAGGATCAATGATTACGGCATTTTTGAATTCGTCTGTTACAACGTAAGTATTTTCTGAGAATGGATTGAAAGTGAATTTTTTTACGTTAAGCATTTTTAGGTTTTAAATTCAAAATTAAACTATGGCATGAAATTAGCTATCTTTGAAATGTAAAAATTGAGAAAGTTTTTAGTCATATTAATAATAATTAGTAGTTATTCTGTTTTTTCACAGTATTACACAGGATCTAACATTCCATTTGGACAAAATAGGGTTCAATACAACTCTTTTTTTTGGCAATCTTTTGAGTTTGAAAGATCAAAGGTATATTTTTCTAAAGGCGGTCGAGAACATGCAAAATTTGCAGCAAATACAGCCTATGAATTTCAAAAAAAAATAGAAAAATTTATTGACTTTTCAATTGAAGAGAAAATTCATCTTATAGTTTACAATAGTCAAAGTAAATTCAGGCAGAGCAATATAGGTCTAACTAATGAAACTTCTTCAAATATAGGTGGAACTTCCAACATTGAAGGTCAAAAAATATTTTTGTACTTCAATGGAAATCATGAGGATTTTGAAAATCAAATTAAAAGAGGAGTTGCAGAAATATTAGTTAATAAAATACTTTATGGAACTGATTGGAAACAGACCGTAAAAAATACGACATTTATTAACCTGCCTTTATGGTTTAAAGAAGGCTTGGTCGATTACCTTTCTCAGGATTGGAATTCAAAATTAGATTCAGAACTAAAAGACTTAATTCTTAGCGAAAAAACTAAAAGGTTTCAATCACTAAGTAATAACGAATCTAGATTATATGGACATGGTCTTTGGAGATATATAGACATTGTTTTTGGGAAAAATATGATTCCAAATTTGATGTATATGATGAAGGTTAGTAAAAGTGTAGAAAGTGGTTTTATTTATGTGCTTGGAGTCTCTTCGGAAATGATTCAACAAGATTTCTTTGATCATTTTAAAATTCAGTATTCAAACGATGTGGCTAATTGTATTGAGCCAAATGAAGATAAATTGAATATAAAAATTAAAAAAAATAGGACCATAAGACAAGTAAAAATGAATTCTGATGGTTCTAAAATTGTTTTTTCAGAACATTATCTTGGACAATATAAAGTCAAAATATTGGATATTAAAAAAGATAAAATACAAACAATTATTAAAGGTGATTATAAACTAAATAGAATTCCTGACCTATCCTATCCTATTTTAGACTGGCACCCTAGTGGAGAGGTTTTAGCAATATTTGAAGAAAAAAAAGGTGGAATAACTTTAAATCTTTACAATCTTATAAATAGAAAAAAGAATATAAAATATTTATTGGGATTGGAGAAAGTATTGAGTTCTTCCTATAATAAAAAAGGAACGAAAATGGTGTTATCTGCTGTCAAAGACAGCTATTCTGACATCTTTGAATACACTGTATTAGGCAATAGCTATACGCAATTAACTAATGATATTTTCGATGATTTATATGCTAAATATGTGCCAAAATCTAATCAAATTATATTTAGCTCTAATAGGCATATAGACAACACAAATTATAATTTATTAAAAAATAATTTTGATTTATTTAAAATAAGCACTGATACTAAAAAAATTATTCAATTAACAAATACAAAAGACCATAACGAAATTCAACCTCAACCTACTACCAAAAACAACTATAATTTTTTAAGTGATGAAAATGGAATTTATAATCATTACCAAACAATAGTAGATAGTACTATAAGTCATATTGACACCATGATACATTACCGCTATATAAGTAGTACACATCAGCTGTCAAACTTTAGTAGAAACTCTTTAGAGATTGATTTTAGTTCTAAAAAATCTCTATACAGTTTATTGTACCGTAGAAATAACAATTATGAATTTTACTTAGGGGACAGAAAAAACTGCACTATGTTTGAAAATAAATCATCAAAAACTTACTTTAAAAGTATAAACACAAAAAATGTAAATTCAGGTGACAACACTGCATCTTTTAAAGAGAAAGAAAAAATCGACATCTACAATTATAAATTTGAGGATGAAAAAAAACAACTTTTAGAATCTAAGAGTTTTAATGAAACTGAGAATATAAAAGACCATAATATAAAATTACCTACTCAAAAAGTCTACAATATAAATTTTACTATTGGAGAATTTATAATGCAACTTAATCCAACTTTCAATAATCAAGCTTACCAGAGGTACAGCAGTTCGGGATTTAAAAATGCAGGTTTTGACGGGTTTACGCTAGTTCAAGCAAAAGATGTATTCGAAGATTATAAAATAAGTGGTGGGTTAAAAGGACCTGTTCAACTAAATAACATAGGATTAATAGCTATTTATGAAAACTTAAAAAATAGAGTTGATCAAAGAACCCAAGTATCTAGACAATCATTTGAAGATGTATTTAGCGACGATATAATAAAAAAAACTGTTGTTAATGATATAAAACATCAATTCTCTTTTCCTTTTAGCGAAGTTAGTAGTATAAGGTTCACTACTAATTTAAGGTTTGACAAAGTAACTACATTAAGTAATTCTCCAACAACATTAAAAACACCAAATGATAATTTTATACTTTTTGGAGGTCTTCTAGAATATGTGTTTGACATTACCAGACCTATATCACTAAATATTAATAATGGTTTTAAGTTCAAAACTTGGGTAGAAGGGTACAATGAATTATTAAATACAAATACCGACTTTTTTGTCTTAGGGCTCGACTTAAGAAATTATCAAAAAATTCATAGAAATATTGTTTTTGCGTCAAGAATAGCTGCAAGTACATCCTTAGGTTCTCAAAGGCTTTTATACTACTTGGGTGGAGTTGATGGTTATCTTTGGGCTAACTTTGACCCTACTATACTCCCAGATCCAGACATAAATTTTCAGTTTCAAACAATTGCTTCTCCAATAAGAGGGTTTTACCAAAATGCTAGAAATGGAAATTCATTTATAGCCATAAGTAATGAACTTAGAGTTCCGCTATTTAGTTACTTTTCAAAAAAACCTATAAGCTCTGACTTTTTGGAAAATTTTATGGTAATTGGTTTTGGAGATATTGGATCTGCATGGACTGGCAAAACACCTTATTCAATAGAAAATTCGTTTAATAGCTCACTTATAAATGGACACAATTACACCATAAATATTAAGAGTCAAAAAGAGCCTATAATTTATAGCTATGGTTTTGGACTTAGGTCTAGAATTTTTGGCTATTACGTAAGATTAGACTGGGGATATGGTGTTGATGATAAAATTCTAATGCCATCAATTAAACAACTATCTTTATCTTTAGACTTTTAAGAAAAATATGGATTTAAATACATTTATTATTTTATCACTAATTGGTCTTGCAGCTGGTATTGCAAGTGGGTATATTGGAATTGGTGGAGGTATTATAATAATTCCAGCATTAATATATTTTTTAAAACTAGATCAATACCAAGCTCAAGGTATCTCTCTTGCATTAATGCTTCCTCCTATTGGAATATTAGCATTTTACAATTATTACCAAACTGGGACATTTAATATGGTTGTTGACAACTTAGATTATAAAAACTTACTACTCTATTATTCTTTAATTATGGCAGTTTTTTTCATTTTTGGAGGATGGATTGGGTCAAAATTGACTTTTAATACACCTGTTTATATTGTACAATTAATCTTTGGAGTTTTCATGCTTTATGCTGCTATTAAGATGATCATTAGTGGAATTCAGCATTATATAAAATGATAGAAAAAGTAAGAAATATTGCAAAAAAACATGTTATTGAAGCTATTAATATTCGAAAGCATCTTCATGCTCATCCAGAACTTTCTTTCCAAGAATATGAAACTTCTAAATACATTCAATCAGTACTAAAAAAACATGGTATACCATTTACTACAGGTCATGTTAAGACTGGTATAATAGCAACTATCAAAGGGGAAAATCCAGACACAAAAGAAATATTATTGCGAGCAGATCTAGATGCATTGCCAATTAAAGAAGATAATATTATTGATTACAAGTCTAAAAATGAGGGAGTTATGCATGCTTGTGGCCACGACTTTCATAGTGCCTCATTAATTGGAACTGCTTTAATACTAAATGAACTTAAAGAAGATTTCAATGGAACTATAAAATTTGTTTTTCAACCTGGAGAGGAAAAACTTCCTGGAGGAGCCAAATTAATGATAGAAGATGGTCTTCTTGACAACAAACCTCAAGCTTGTATTGCCCAACACGTATATCCAGATTTACAAGTAGGAAAAGTAGGATTTAGACCCGGATTATATATGGCTTCTGCAGATGAAATTCATATTACTGTTAAAGGAAAAGGTGGACATGCTGCACTCCCGCATCTTCTAAAAGATCCTGTATTAATGGCATCTCAAATTATTACAAATCTTCAACAAATAGTTAGTAGGAATAACAAACCAAACAATCCTTCAGTATTATCCTTTGGGTATGTAAATGCGCAGGGAGAAACTAATATAATTCCAGATACGGTTCAAATAAAGGGGACGTTTAGAACATTCGATGAAAAATGGAGATTCTTAGCACATGAAAAAATGAAAAAAATTGCAAATTCAATTTGTGAAAGTGCCGGTGGTAGTTGTGATTTTGATATAAAAGTAGGATATCCTTATTTGGTCAATAACGAACAAATAACAAAAACCGCAATTTGTGCAGCAGAAAAATATTTAGGCAAAGAAAATGTAATAAACCTTGATTTAAGAATGACGTCTGAAGATTTTGCTTATATAAGTCAATCTTCTCCTTCCTGCTTTTACAGAATTGGCACAAGTGATGGGAAAACTACTAAAAGATTACACACTTCAAAATTTGATATTGACGAAAAAGTATTTTCAATTTCATCTGGGTTAATGGCCTACATTACTCTAGAGCAAATAAGTAAATAATATAAATAAACTTCGCCAATTTATAGTTTTAATTTCTTTATATTAGAGTATTAAGAATTCGTAAAATGAATATTGTTAAAAACGATTTAAAAGCATCTCTATTAAAATACTTTGGATTTGATTCTTTTAAAGGAGAACAAGAAATGGTTATTTCCAGTCTCCTTAATGGTAAAAATACTTTTGTCATAATGCCTACTGGTGGTGGGAAATCTCTTTGTTATCAACTTCCTGCTCTAATTTCTGATGGTACAGCTATTGTAGTTTCTCCATTAATTGCTTTAATGAAAAACCAAGTAGATGCAATAAGACAAGTTAGTGATAATGACGGTGTTGCTCATTTTTTAAATTCTTCATTAAACAAAGGGGAAATAACCAAAGTTAAAAATGACGTAATTTCAGGTACAACTAAACTTTTATACGTAGCCCCTGAATCCCTAACTAAAAAGGAAAATATCGACTTTTTAAAAAATATAAAAATTTCATTTTTTGCAATTGATGAGGCACATTGTATTTCAGAGTGGGGCCATGATTTTAGACCAGAATACCGAAGGTTAAAGCCAATTATAAAGTCAATAGAAGATGTTCCAATTATTGCTCTTACAGCTACTGCGACCCCTAAAGTACAAACTGATATTCAAAAGAACTTAGAAATGACTGATGCTATTGTTTTCAAAGCATCTTTTAACAGAGACAACTTGTTCTACGAAGTAAAACCTAAGAAAAATGTTCAAAAAGAAATTATTAGATTTATTAAAACTAGAATAGGAAAATCAGGAATAATTTACTGTTTAAGCAGAAAAAAAGTAGAAGAAATTGCTCAACTATTACAAGTTAACTCAATATCTGCTTTACCCTACCATGCTGGACTAGACCCAAATACCAGAGCAAAACATCAAGACATGTTTTTGATGGAAGAGTGCGATGTAATTGTTGCAACTATTGCTTTTGGAATGGGAATTGATAAACCGGATGTTAGATTTGTTATTCATCACGATATACCTAAATCATTAGAAAGTTATTATCAAGAAACGGGAAGAGCTGGTAGAGATGGTGGTGAAGGACATTGTCTTGCTTTTTACAGTTATAAAGACATTGAAAAACTTGAAAACTTTTTACATGGGAAACCATTGGCGGAACAAGAAATAGGACATCAATTACTTCAAGAAGTAGTAGCATATTCCGAAACAAGTATTAACCGAAGAAAATTTCTTCTACACTACTTTGGTGAGGATTTTGACGATATTAATGGTCCTGGGGCTAACATGTGCGATAATTCTCAAAATCCAAAAGAAAAAATTAAAGGCAAAAAATATGTAAAACTGGCACTAGATTGTGTGAAATCCGTAAATGGAAAACACAAGGTGAAATACTTTGCAAATATATTAGTGGGTAATAATAATGCAGAAATTAAAACCTATAAAGGCAATGAATCTCCCTTCTTTAGTAGGGGAGCTGAAGAAGATGTGCATTTCTGGCATGCTGTTTTTAGACAAATTGTAGTTCTTGGGTTTGTAAAAAAAGAAATTGAGACTTATGGAACATTAATATTGACCGAAAAAGGAGAAGAGTTTATAAATAACCCTAAAGAGATTGATCTTATTAAAGAACATGACTTTAGCGATACGGACGATAAAGATATAATTCTAAATCAGAAAGGTGGTGGTGGTGCATTGGATGAAAAACTTTTTAAAATGCTTAAAGATCTTAGAAAAAGTATAGCTCTTAAAAAAAACATCCCTCCATTTGTGATTTTCCAAGACCCATCTATGGAAGAAATGACTATGCAATATCCAATTAATTTTGAAGAACTACAGAAAATAAGTGGTGTTGGAATTGGGAAAGCTCAGAGATATGGCACCCCTTTTATAGAACTTATTAAAAAATATGTAGAAGAACATAATATTGAAAGAGTACAAGACTTTATTATGAAAAGTATTGTTAATAAAAGCGGTAAAAAGGTAAATATTATAACCAATATTGACCGAAAACTTCCCTTAGAAGATATTGCTAAAAGTCAAAATAAAAAAATTGAAGAGCTTATTTTAGAAATTGAAAATATTGTATCATCTGGGACTAAAATTAATATTGATTATTATCTAAACAATATAATTGATGAAGATGCTCAAAAAGAAATTTACGACTACTTTTTAGAAGATGCCGAATCGGATGATATTAGCGAGGCTTATGAAGAATTTGATGGCGACTATAGTGAAGATGAACTTAGGTTAATGAAAATTAAGTTCATGAGTGAAATGGCTAATTAAAAATTTTTAATTTATATCTTTTTTCAAATCCCTCTATTCCGGATAATCCACCTGAATGTAAAGCAATAACTTTTTTGCTCTCTAATTTCTTGTTTTTTTTAAGTTGATCTACTAGAGCAAAAAACATCTTCCCAGAATAAATTGGATCTGTCATAAGCCCTGTTATTTTATAAAATTCTCGCATGAATAGTATTAGTTCTTCACTGTATTTGGCATAACCACCAAAATGATAATCATGGTTTAAAATCCAATTTTTTGAAAAAGGTTTTTTTAATTCAGTTTCAAATTTTTTTGTAATATTTTCTCCAATTTTCAAAGCCCCTTTCAGAACAACTATTCCAAAACAAGATTGAGATTTCTTTAAGGAGGAAACAATCCCAGAAAAAGTTGCTCCTGTCCCCACCTCGCAAAAGATGTAGTCAAAATCATTTTCGATTTCATTGACTATTTTTTGACAGCCTTTTATTCCGTAAAAATTAGACCCTCCTTCTGGAATGAAAAAAAAATCATTGTACTTTTCTTTACAAAAATTTTCAATCCATTTTGGATTTTTATAATCGTTTCTGTTTATATATTCAATTATTGCCCCATAGGAGTCGCATTTCTTTAAAATATCATTCAAAGGACTGTTTTGCTCCCCTCTAACAAGAAGAACACATTTTATTGAATTTAACTTACATAGATACGAAAGGGCTAAAATATGAGAGGAATAAGGCCCTCCAATAGAAACAATTCCTTTTTTAGAAATAGAATCAAAATGTTTTAAATTGTATTTTAATTTTCTCCACTTATTTCCTGATATAATGGGATGGATTAAATCATCTCTTTTTACGTAGACTTGATTTTTAATTCCGTAGTAAGAAAGATCTAGCTTTTGTAATGGAGAATAGTTAAAATCCATAATTTTTATGGGCGGGCCACATGAATTATTTCTAAAACTGTTCTAAAGGCAACACTTTTATTGGCATACTTATCTTGGTATTTTTTTTGTAGTTGGTATGCAAATTGTGATTGATACAGATTATAATCTTCCCAAGAATTTAATAAATATTGAATACTATAAGAAAGACCACCATCTTCCTCAGCATGTATCTTAGCAATTTTATTTTCTATAAATAAACCAGTTGACAACACATCAGGAATATGTACATCTTTCATCCAAATAAGCCATTCTTGGTGAATATCGTGGTCAATATTTACGGTAATATTATATAAAATCATCCTGAATCTTTTTCAATTTTCTCATTAGTATTTCCTGCTAGTTTTCTAAATCTTTTTCTAGATTCAGCAGCATATAAACTCCCTTTATGGTCAAAAAGAATAGTCTTATAATATTTCTTTGCTTGTTCAAAGTCTTTAATCTTTTCTTCATAAATTGAAGCAATTAAAAATAAAGAATTATCAAGTAAAATAGAATTAGGATAATTGTCAACAAGCAGTTTGAAATACTCGATAGCTTTTAGGTAATTGTGTTTTTTTAAATCAATTTTTGCTTTTCTAAAAATAATTTCATCATTTAATGAATGATTTTTAAAATTGTTTAGTACAGAATCATATAAAATATTTGCTTTCGAAAATTGTTGTTGATAGGAAAGCATATCGGCATAAGAAAATAATTTCATGGCAACTTCTGATGTGTCCATATTGTAATTATCTGAAATTAATACAGAAAGCTCTAAGGCATCATTAGCTATTAGCTTGGAGGTGGATGCTTTTAAAACTTTAAGTTGTGCTTGGCACCAATCGTATTCACCAGAAAAATAATATACTTGAGCATTTTTAAATTTTGCCAAATGTCCTAGCTGGTCGTCTTTAAATTGTTTTTCAATCTGAAGATACATTAAGGAGGCTTCCCAAATTTTGTCTTCCAATACAAGAATATTGGCTAGTTTCAATTTTGCATTTCCTTTTTGTTTTTCTTTTAATCTTGGTATTTGAATTGCATTATTTAAATGTTGCTTTGCAGAACTAATATCCCCTAAATAAAAAGCCTCTATTTCCGAAAGATCTAAAAGTAAATTATACTTTCTTAGAGAATTATTATAAACATTTTTTGAATTATTTAGCTGGGATAATATTAAAAGATAATTGGCTTTTAGTTCCTCTAATTCTTCTTGAATAATTTGACTACCATAAAGAATCTTGCTTTTTAAAGCAAAGAGTTTTTTGTTTTTTGCTTCAAACTTATATTCTAAAGAATTACTTTTAAGAATAACATCATCAAAGCATTTGACGGCAACTTTAAAATCTTGGTTATTGAGTGCCGTATTCCCTAAATCAAGTAGCTTAGAGCCGTTTTTATTTAATTTTTTATCCAATGCTTTAATTTGTGTATATGCATTTTCATAATCGTTATTTAGCATGTAAAACCAGGCTAATAATTCGATATAGACAATTTTTTTTGGATTTGCTTGAATTTTTTCAATGATAGACTGTCTTAGTATTTCTTTCTCCTTTAAATTATTTTGAAAATCAATGCTGTTAACTAAGCCGTTTTGGACGTTTTGAAGAAACTTGTTATTAAAATCTAACATCTCAAAAAAAGTATTAATCATTTTATTGGGTTGATTAGTCTTATTATAAATAAAGGCAATCTTAGAGTGAAATGCGAAAGGATTTTGAAGATTTTTAGATTCGAAATTTAAATATACTTCTAGTGCTTTTTTTAAATTTCCTATTTTCTCAAAAGCTAATCCTAAATCAAAAGCGTTGTCATATAAAGTCTCTTTATTTATTTGCTCAATAGCTTTATCAAAAACTTGATTTTTCTTGTCAATTCTATCAACAAGACCATAAATGACTCCTAAATCTACTAAGTAGTTTAACTTATTAGGATTCTCTTTGATTAGGATTTTACTTAATTTTTCAGCTTCTTTAAACTTATTGAGTTCTATGAGAGTCGATTTGTAATTTTCATAAACCTTAAGTCTTTGTTCTGGTTCTTTAAATATTTTCTCATAATAAAGTGCTGCTTTTTCATAATCGCTATCTAAGTAATATTTTTTAGCTAATTGAAAATCGATAGTAGTAACCTGTGAGAAAAAACTTGAGGCAGATACTATTGTTAATATTATTATAAAAAGATATTTAAATCTCATTTTTAGAACATTCTTTTTCTGCAAAATTCTTTATTGGCAAATACAGACTATCATTTGTGGATATCACAAAGTCATATAAGTTAAGAATGTCTAAAAGATCATCAGATATTTTTTGGAGATTTTTTTCTTCCATTTCTATATAATAGAATATTGAATCTGAAGGAATCAAATTATTTGAAAGATCTAATTTTAACATCTTGATTTGATTAATTTCAGTTTCTAAGTTTCTTTTTGTCAAATTATAGTTAGTCAAAAGATTAGGACATGCTTTTTTTAGACCTTTGTAATTATTCATTCTCCTTGCAAACTCATTTTCAATAGTACTAACACACTTTTTAACCAAATCAATATTGTCTTGGTATTTTGAAAATGCATTTTCCACTTGGACAGTATTTATTTCATTGATGCTTTTCTGCAAAAAAAATGATTTTGAAAGTAGTTCATTTGCCTGTTTTTCTCCCTGTTTAGAACAACCAATAAATACAAATAATACTAAAATTAATTTAAGATATTTCATAAAAATCATATGGAATCAAAGCCGGTATAAGGTCTTAAGACTTCTGGAATATTAATACCATCTTCTGTTTGATTTATTTCAAGTAAAGACGCCATAATTCTAGGAAGTGCTAGTGCACTACCATTTAGTGTGTGAGCTAATTCTATAGCCTTGTTTTGATCTCTGTAGCGTAATTTTAATCTGTTAGACTGGAAGGTTTCAAAATTAGAAATTGAGCTAACCTCGAGCCATTTGTCTTGACCTACAGAATAGGTTTCTAAGTCATAAGTCAAAGCAGAAGTAAATCCTAAATCTCCTCCACAAAGTCTTAATTTCCTGTAAGGCAAGTCTAATTTCTTTATTAGACTCTCTACATAAACAACCATATTGTCTAAAGTTTGATAACTTTCAGACGGGGTTGTTATTTGAACTATCTCCACTTTATCAAATTGGTGCAATCTATTTAACCCTCTAACATCTTTACCGTAAGAACCCGCTTCTCGTCTGAAGCACGGTGTATATCCTATGTGTTTTACAGGCAAATCTTTTTCTTCTAGGATTACATCTCTATAAATATTGGTAATAGGAACTTCAGCTGTAGGAA
>Ga0206682_10002546_pt1 | contig 16412 bp, 21 predicted proteins | sample M240m12015metaG_FD_155444 | JGI IMG/M metagenome (GOLD analysis project Ga0206682, IMG submission 155444) | Ammonia-oxidizing marine archaeal communities from Monterey Bay, California, United States - M2 40m 12015 | ecosystem: Environmental > Aquatic > Marine > Intertidal zone | place: USA...
TCTACTACTGATCTATCTACTGCGCTCGGCCCTTATGCAACTAATGCCACGCTGACAACTAACCATTACACGAAGACGGACGCAGACAGCGCGATAGCGAGTGCGGTAACAAACCTAGTCTCTACTACTACATTAGGTAATTACACAACCACAGCCGACCTTACAACCAACTACTACACGAAGACGGCCGCAGACAGCGCGATAGCGAGTGCTACTACTAATCTTGTATCCACTAGCGACCTTGCCGGCTACGCTACTTCATCATCGGTCCAGCAGAACTTTTTCGCTAAAGCAGACGGAGAATCTCTCGAAGGACAGTACACCGTTAAGATTGACAATAACGGCAATGTTGCGGGCTTTGGATTAGCTAACACGACTACGGCTGCTGGAAGCAGTTCACAGTTTTTAGTCGCGGCTGATCGTTTTGCTATCGTTGGCCCTAACGGTACTGGCCTTGTCCCTTTCACAGTACAAACCACTACTACGACCGTCGGTGGCAACACTATTTTACCAGGCGTCTACATCACCGACGCGTATATAAAAAACGCGTCAATAACAAATCTTAAAATTGGCGATCTTGCAGTCGATTCAGCAAAAATTGCCCTTTTAGCTGTAGACACAGCGCAAATAAATAATTTGGCAGTAGATACGGCCAAGATAAAAGACTTAGCTGTAGAAACGGCCAAGATAAAAGACTTATCTGTAGAAACGGCCAAGATAAATAACCAAGCAGTGACGGTGCCTTCGGGCGTTAACCAGGACACTTTTCTCACGCTGTCAACCTCATGGCAGACCGTGTGCAGCCTGACAGTGAATATGGGCACGGGTGTCCAAGCGGTCCTTGTCTCGGCATTTCACAACTACCAGAACACCGCACAGACTTCGACTCAATACGACATCGCTATGAAGATTGAGGCTAACGGCAGCGGGGGCGGCAGTGTCGCGCACACGCACGGCAACCAGACGGCTGTTATATCAAGTATGGCTAAATATGGTGGCCTAACCGGTAACGTTTTGTTCACCATCAAGGTCAAGAAGAATGCAAACGCGGGTACTTACCGAGCAAGGAACTCGGGGTTGCTCGTGCAAGGGATCAAGAAATGACTAGTATTGTGTACTTCGAACCCGCAGACGGGCGGATTCTTAAGGTTTTTGTCGGGCAAGATGACGTTATTGAAGACAACAGGCCCTCAGTAACATCTCAGTACCTTCGAGGCCCAGAAGCTGACAGCGCGGAACAGTATGTAGTGAATGGCGAGGTCATAGACCGCCCTATGATGAACCTTTCGCCGCCACCGGAATCGCTTAAGGTCAATGAAGAGATGGTCATCACGGGTGTGCCGTTAGGCAGCGAAGTCCACCACCAAGGCGGGGTCGCGGTAATTGACGACGGGTCTTTAGAATGGGCGTCTGACGTTCCAGGAGTATTCGGTTTCATAGTCATTAAATTCCCACATCAAGAAGAGGTCTTTCATGTCAAAGTTACGCTATGAAGGCAGGAAGGAATTAACGGTCGGGGAGAATGACCGCCTCGATCTGCTTAGCAATCCACTCTTGTCAATGAACGATGAGGCATTGGGGGAGTGGCTAGATGAGAACGTGACGGATATTGAGGACAGCAAAGAACTGTTCAAGCAGATCATTAAAGTAATTTCAGAAGTCGTAAAATACTGAGGAGTATGACCATGCACAAAGGTAAAAAATGCACGTTGAACCAGCCACCTAAAAAAGACAAAATGTCTAAATCTAAGAGCGCCAAGGGTTACGGGTCCAAGGCCAAGTGACGGAGCGAAATAGAGAAAATTGACGGAGAGGCAATCATTCGAGCGGGCGAGCAAGTTTGCTGTATACGTGTTGTAGTGGCATATAGTAATAAATAGAGATCACGGACGAAGATTATGCGGCTATATAGAACTATATAGATGTAAAACAACGACTTAAAGATAGAAATCCCTCTCTCTCCGCCAAATTTCATCCCCCTGATTTATATACAGTTTATTTTTTGTTGTTGTATTCTTGCTGTAGTAATACTACCGCTGTATTATCCCCCCATATTTCACTACAACACCTGTTGTAGTAGCTGCGTTTTTTCACATCGCGGGGGCCATGTATGGCGTACATGACAAAGCGGGGAAGTACTTGGTCGTGCTGCGTCTGGCACGATAAAAAAAGATACACTAAAACCCTCCCCACAAAAGTAGAAGCCGAGAAATGGGCACGTCTTAAAAAGGCAGAGCTCGACTCAGTCCCACCACCTAAATCTAAAGTAGTTGAAAGCTACACGATGGACTACCTGCTCCATCGTTACATCGACGAAGTACACCCCCACCGGCCCTTTGAACGTAGCAAGATGACCACCATCAAAATGACAGCCGCGCATTTTAAAGGTGTGCGTGTCACTAAGCTAACGCCCGACATGATATTTAAATACGCCGAAAAGCGAAGGGCGGGGTACAAGGGCCGAGCGCCAATTGGCAAATCTACTCTCAACCAGCAGCTTACTTACGTCGCTCAAACTATCGATCACGCTCGGACGTTGTGGGGCGTAGACCTGCCTTCCAACCCTGCGAGAGACGCGCTGTCAGCGCTGTCAAAGATAGGTTTGGTAGGCGGTAGTCGCAGGAGAGAGCGCAGAGTCAGCGCTCAAGAGCTCAAACTACTCATGCACGCTAGTACTACGCACAGGTCGGGTTGGATAGGCCCGATAATTATGTTGGCAGTTGAAACTGGCATGCGGCAAGGAGAGATCCAAGCCCTGCAGTGGAAGGATGTCGACTTTGAGGGGAACACTATATTTATTAAAGACCGCAAGCACCCAACTGAGAAGGCAGGAAACAACCAGATAATCCCTGTGTCTAATAAGGCGCTGCAGGTACTAGGGGATTGGGGGCCGATAGAGGCTAAGAGGTCGGGCGCTATTTTCCCAGACGTAAAACTAGCCCAGTCGATAAGCGACCGATTCGTAAAGGTGCGCACGGCAGCTGGGTTGCCAGAGTTGCACTTCCACGATCTTAGGCACGAAGCAATCTCTCGATTCTTCGAAAAGGGTCTTCAAATCCAAGAGGTGGCGAGGATATCAGGACACAAAGACTGGAAGCAGTTGCTGCGGTACACACAGCTAAACGCTTCGTCTTTAGTTGATAAGTTAAACGCTAATTAATGGAATTAACAGCAGTGTTCTTATCGAACTCACTTTGTATGTATTCAGCCACGTCTTCTGTTTTGAATAGATACTTCTTTCCATTCTTCATGTGAGGAATGCACATTCTACCGTAGTAAATGCGCTGGTACAGCGACTCGCGTTTAATTTTTAAAGTACCGGCTAAGTCGTCCATGTCCATTAATGGTCCGTGATGATCGTGCAAAAGTTCCCTCAACATTTATAGTTTTCCGTTTGCGTTGCCGTTACTTATCGTAACTTGTTAATTAGTTATACTAATACTTGTAGTTATACTTATACTCCGCAAAATGTGCAAGAACAATCCCATATTATTTTATACGAATGTATTAAGGGAACCCAGTGAGCACTATATGGAAGATTGAGGTGTCAGATCCCGCGCGCGTAGGAGGCGTATCGGATGCAAGAAATTTATAGGATTTTCTCTTACTAGACTCTATCGCATACAGCTTTGTTTTGCACAGGCGCTTGTCGCTGTAATGGCGGTCTTCAATATCACACATACTTAACACAGTGTTCTTTGGGAAAACACAAAAGAGATCGCCCTTGGTGTCGAGGACCTTAACGGTTTTATCAACGTGAACATAAATGTAGGAGGGGGAACGGATACTATTGTAGCTGTAACCGACGTCGAGTTGAGCTCGAGCGTCAGAAGAACAAGAGGTTACGACGACGTCCCAACCGTTCTTAATAATATTTGTCCCTTCAGCAAAGTTCGGGTCAATCACTTCTGGGTGAACGCCCAAAAACTTAGCGATTTTCATCGTCGCTTTTTCATTGAGCTCTGAGTGGCCATTTAAGTACTGTGAGAAGGCGCCTTGGGTGATCCCTAGCTGCTTGGCAGCACTCTCCTGAGTAATATCGAGAACGCGCTTCTTTTCGTTCCAGACCTTTTTAAGATTCTGGATTTTTATCTTATTGGGTGTTTGTTTATAGTTAGGGCTAAGCATACATGCCTCAAATGCTACTGGGTATTATTCCATTCAGTTATTGATTTACTCCTGCGACGCTAAGAATATAAGAAACGAGCAACTTATCCGTCACGACATAGTTTTGGATATTAGCTATGTTAATGTCCTTTGTCCAACTATTGCCTTCGAATAAAAGCACGCCGTCTGGGTATCCTACGACTACAGCGACCTTTTGACCAAAAGAGTGGAACTTATTTAGCCAAATAATTTGGAGGGGTGAAAGACCTATTTTTATAGGGGTGGTGGGCTTTTTTGGTAATGATTTTAACCATTTGTATTCGATAAAAAGAATACCAGAGGGGCCCGCGTAAAGCGTGTCGGGCACTCCTCCGGTGTAAGAGTCGTGAATCTTCCAGCGGTATAGATCCGCCGGAAGTTTTTTGTGTATAGCTCTGATAAAGCTATGTTCATTCACGTATAGAGTGACTCTATAGAAGGCTAATGAGCCGTATTAGTGCTCACGTACAACTCTTCAGCTTGCTTGTAGTCGTCTTCATTCGCGACGAATCCCACGTAATCGGCAGCAATATTGACCCATGAGCCCTTGTCATTTGACTGGATTGCCGGTTTGAACTTCCAAATAGTGCCGAAACGATCACCGCCGCGCTCTAGGATTTTTGAGTTCCAGTTCTTGGATACGCGAAGCTTGGAGCCAGAGAAATCCATAATGCAGGGCGTGTTACGCAACTTGCCAGTGTCTTGGTCGTAACAAAGCAAAAGATGCTGGTGGTTCTCAGACAAATCGAAAGTGGATTGGTCTTTTTCGGGCTGTTCAGAGATCCAGTTGATCGCCTCTTGACGAGAGTCAAATGTCCCTTGCTTGCCGCCGCCGGCTTCGCGCTTACGCCATATGACATACTCAACTCGGAAGTTGACTGAGATAACGTAGATCTCGTCAAACAGCTCTTTAGACAGGACATTGAGGAACTGTCCAGGTTGTGCGCCCTCGATGTAGTTTGAGTGGTGCTTGTCTACCTCGTCGTTCATCTTCTGGAGAAGCTTAATCCGAGGGATTTCGATGTTATCGCCGACGTTTTCATTGCCCCGACCAGTGTTCTGTAAGAAGTCGGGGGTAGTGTCAGTCGCCGCAAGGAAAGATGGGACGGGAGATGCGGTGGCTACTGCGGTGTTTTTAGCTGTCATAATTGATTACCTGATTATTGATTAAAGTGCTCTAACATTGAGTTTGCGGACGGTCCTATCTGCTACGCCTGGAACATTATCCCCTTGGCCCCTCAATTCTCTGTAAGCAGTAGACGACATGCGCCTCTGCACAAGTGAGAAGTCGCCTGTCGATGTGATGTACTGATACAACTCATCCCAGTCCTGTACTTCAGGTACAACTTCTTCACTAATGGAGATCGTGGCAGTGTCGTTTGATGTACGAGACAAGCCTTGATCTTCCAATTTGGTCATAAGCTGCCAATCCAATTCGGATTGATCTGCTTTTAGTGCTTTTTCTTGCTTAGAAAGCTCAGATAGTTTGTGCCGAATTTCTAAGCGCGCATTGATTAAGTCGTTAATTGTCATTTGATCCGTCCTTATGAAGTTTGTTTAAGATAAGTAATAAGTCTTCCATCTTGCTGACTTTGGTAGATAGCTTTTCATAGACATCAGGCTCCCACGTATCCTTGGCGGCTATGTGGATTACTTCAGTCTTTGCTGTCTGGCCAGCGCGATAGATGCGGCGATTAAATTGTTGATAGTGTTCAGCGTTATAAGTAGGTGAAGCCCATATCACTGCAGTTGCTTTGGTCATCGTGAGACCGTGGCCGGCAGATTGGGGGTGAGCAAAGACGACTTGGAGCTGACCGGCTTGTAACCTGTCTACTATCTCTCCGCGTTTGTGGGCGGGAGTGTCGCCATCGATGACTGCGTATTTAATTTTTCGTTTGTCGGCAATCTCTGTTAGTGACTTGCGTTCGTGCTTCCAGTTAAAGGCAACTAGGGAGTGCTTTCTTGCTTCGACGAGGTCGAGTACTAAGTCATACCGCTCGGTGTGTATTTTTTGTGGCTCGCCATCTTCGTCATAGATCGCGCCGGTGCAAAGCTGAAGTAGCTTTTTGACCTTGGCGCCGGCGTTAACTGCGTTGATAGTAGCTTTGCCGGTGTACAGGACATTGTCTTGGGAGAGCGTTTCGTAGGCTTGTCTTATCTGCTTAGGCAGCTCTGTGTGTAGGATGTGAACACTTTGAGGAGGCATATCGATGCAGTCTTCGAGAGAGTAGCGGATATTAATGTCGCTAAGAGCGGCAGCTACAATCTCTTCTGAGTCTTCTTTGTCGACCCACTCGTTAGCAAAGCCATTGAACCTTGGCGTGCAAACATTGGCGCGGAACGAATAGAAGCGCCTACCTAACCTTTCTCCGTCGTCCATGAGGAATGTCGGGTGCCAAATGTCCAATATCGTGTTGCTGTTAGGCGTACCGGACATAGCAATGCGGAAGTCAAAGCGTTGAACAAGTTTGGCTAACGCTTTACTACGCTGCGAATCTTTGTTTTTGAACGCAGTGAACTCATCGATACAGAGAGTGTCGAACGTGGAGAGGAGGGGGTGGTTTTTGTTAAGCCACTTTACCGCATCGTGGTTAGTGATAACGACTTGGGCATCGGAGGCAAACGCTTTAGCGCGATTCTTAGAGTAGGCAACAGCGTAGGTAGTGTTAGGTGAAAACTTATCTATGTCGTCGCCCCAACTGGCTTGCAATATAGATAGCGGAGCAAGAACTAACATCCTGCCGCCGCGCGAGGCAAAAGCATCGATTACAGATCTGGTCTTGCCAGTTCCTGGGTCAGAGGTAATGAGACTACGGGGGTTAGCAATAATATGCTGAGTAGTCTTTGTTTGGTGAGCGAATGCGTCCATACCAGATCCATCTTTACGGAACATAATATTAGCATTGCTAATACTAGTGGGCAAGAAAAACGATTGGTTTTTTGCTTGACCAGCAGTAGCCGCAAGTGGAGCAGCCGCTGGTTTTGCCAAGCTGCTCGGGGCAGACGAGCTCGTCGGTGGATAATTGTTGTGTGTCATAAGTTGTGAAGTGCTTAAGTGATTTGTCATAAGTGCCTTGTATAACTCGCGCTCTGAATTGAGTGTCCATGTCGTCACTAAAACGAACTTGGAAACGGTCTGGGTAGAGTTGGTTAAGCCCCGCAATGCGCTTACCAATGGGGGAGTCGTGGCGATGGTGCGTATAACCAAAAACACGTAACCCTTGATGCTTGATAAGTGCCGATTGCCAAGCGGAAACATACTTCTCACTGAAAAAGTCGCCGAGAACGTGCAGCCGCACTACGAAACCGTCTGCATTCTTTTTCTGAGAAGACACAGCTTGTATGCTTTGAGCTAGTTTCTTAAAGAAGGCGGGGTCGTTATGGTCGTGACGCTTAGCAAACGGCATGTTGTTACCGTAGCAAATGGTGTACTGCGCACACGATGTTGTGCAGCTGTGCCGTTCTTCAAGGGTCAAGGCATACATTGGCATGTGCTGCCATTTCTTAATGGCTACTTTGCCGCCGAGCTTTTTATTGTGGGAGGCGGGCTTGAGCATGTTGTCGTCAGGCGCTGATATAGATTTAAGGTATCTTGTCCGGTGAGTGCGATCCGTTGTAATTAACTCGCTCGCTGTCAATGTCATTTAATAATTGCTCCTTAACATCGCCAAAAACTTGTTTGTTCTTGGCGTCAAAGATTTTAAGTTGGCTAGGTTTTATTTTATAAGTAGACCAATACATAGCTTCAGGCGGGTCAGTGTGGAGCTCGAAGCGATAAGTAATGTCTTGGTAATTGAAATACATGAGGGGGTGGGATTTTTTCTTAGGCACTATGGCTGAACCTCAAGCCAGCCAAAGGAAAAGTAAGGGAACTTAGCACGCTTGGAAAAACCGAGGCGCTCATGTGTCATCGTGCGTTTCATAACAAACAACACAATTGAGACGAGAAGACCGCCGAACATTGCTGCCATCATGCCAGAATAAGTACCGGCAAATGACCAGAGTAGAAAACCTGTAATAGCGATGTCGAAGAAAATATCGTAAGTAATAATCTTGCGAATGCCGAACTTGAATATAAGAAAAAGCATACCTAATGCAGCAATTAAGCCGGTGATAAACATAATTGATTCTCCCAGTTAGTAGTAGGTGAGTCTGTTTCAATGGGTGAGTGGGTCTCAATCCACACTTTAGCGCCACAAGACAAAGGCTTATCGGGCGAGTAAACAACGCGCGAGGGTCCGATTATTTTGACGTCGTGGCAGGTAATATTAGATTTAGAAGTTTTGATTGTTAGCGGGGGTAGATTCTGATTGTTCTTCAGGTTGCTGCGAATGTGGTGCTGGTTGACGTGTATCCGTTTGATATTGGGGTTGTTGAATATCATTTTGGTCTCCTTGACGTTTGGTTCTAATAGCGTAATAAATTGATAAAACTTCGATAACATTGATTACGCGCAGAATAAGCTGGGTCATCAATCACTCCGTAAAATTTGTGTGGCAAGAAATACTAGCCCGAACGCAAGCAAGCCAATGAAAGCGAGGCTTACTGCGTGGCTAAATAGGGAAAGCCCGATGGCTATAAATGATAAGGAGATAATTGATAATTGAATTTTTTTAGTGAGTGATATAGTCATAATTGTCTCTGAGGTTGTCTTGGGCGTGCGACAAAAAATAGTGGGTAAATTGAGAGCATAGAAAACGGCCAAGATAATCGAAGTTTTGTTCGATTACGGCCTCCATCAGATCGGACTCGATCTTTTCTAATCTGTCTTGGGGGGCATACGCATGAAAGCCTTCGTAGCCCCAAGCTTCCCAGAACGAATCGGAGTCTTTTATAAGTTTAGAAAATTCGTTTTCTAAGTCTTCGGTATACTGAGCACTCGATTCGTACTGCTCCCAGTGCCGTTCGAAGTTAGAGTGCTGCAAGTCGTAATCTTGTTCTGCGCGTACTACGGGGTCTTCATTCATTACATTACTCCCCACCGGCAAGGTGCCGGCTCGTCTTCAGTTGGGTTTTTAAAACTGCACCAGCGACAAGCGCTCTCACTTGGCTTTGGCTCGAAGTCGGTGCAGGTAGTCATGGTTATTGCGCGCTTATATATTCCAGGCAGAAACATAAGGGCGTCGTTGCGGGTGAAGTCTTTTACGGTTGTCTCGCCTTTGTCGAGATACCACAGCTCGGTTCGAGCGTGTTGCAGGTGTGGGTATCTAAGGAAAGTCGCAATGGCGTAGAGTAGGGCTTGCTGGCCGTGAGCAATCTCGTTACCCCATTTTTTGCCGGTCTTGTAATCGATAACTCTTGCTGAGGTCTCGTCTTCATTGACTAGCGCATCGAGTTTGATGCGAGCCCATGTGTCTCCAACAAGCCAACCTGTGGGGGCCCAGTCGAGAGTAAACCCCCATTCGCCTTCAAGCTCTACTTTGGCTTCGTTGAATAACTCACGCAGCTTTTCAAACTGGGGTTTGAATTTAACAAGAGTGTCAGGGAACTCACCGAGAGTACCGTTAACGTAATCTTCTGCTTGCTGGTGTATCTGAGTGCCTCTTTCGGCGGCGGGGCCAGAAGCCTCTGGCACCTTCTTTACCTTTTGAATATAAACGCGATAGGGGCATTGCTCAAAAGTCTTAAGAGATGAATAAGACCACGCTCGCACTTGACCTAACTCTGGCGCTTCTTCGATATAAGGCTTCAAAGGTTCAGTGCCAATTTCAATGTTCATGCAGACTCCAATAATTTTTGATCAATTTTCTCAGTGAAATACCGTGATATCAGTTCCTGACGTGCGAGTTCTGAGATGCGCCAGTGGATCTCAGCGCCTCGTACAGCGTTAATTTCTCTTCCTGCGCCATAAGGGCGTTTTCGTTTCATATTAAGACCATTTTTCATTGCCATCTTTTTGAACTGGAGGGGGCTCATTCGAGTCGTGTGAGTGGCAACTAAGGTGTTGTATATAATTTGCATTGAGTCGGGCGTAACCATGAAATAAGGCGCTTTTGAATGCGCTATCCAAAGCTTGATAGTTCGCTTAGCGGTCATGTGCTCGCCCGCTTTCATTACGTCTGTGACATCGATGTCTAACACGTCGGTAAAGTAGGATAAGTCACCTTGTCTAAAGGCTTGGAAGAATTCTTCAATATCTGTCAAGGACACCTGTCGCATAAGCTCTTTAGCTTCGTTGACTATAGGAGTCTTAACGAGACGGTTGCTCACTTTGAACGTCGATAAGTAGCCTGCGAACAGAGGCAGTTCTAGTTGTATTTTGTCTAAGTTATCTATGACGTCTGGGTGAGCTTCGATCAACGTCATTTCTTGCCGAGGGCCAATGTTATAACGTCGGTCAGTCTCCTCAATTTTAACGGCGTCGGCTCGGTTGGTCAGAAAGATAAAGTTAGTGTAGGAAGGAACTTCTATCTGGTTTGACCGCATCGACCTAATAGTCTGCGTAGGTTCCGTGATTTGATTCTTAAGTTTGTCAGCCATCTTCATGGTGCCTTGTGTGGCACTGGCCATGTGAAACTCGTCTACGATCATAAAGATTGATTGACGCATGTAACTATTAAACTGCTCTTCTATACTCTGGATTGACTTCATTGGAACATGGTGTGAGCCGAATAAAGGGCGAAGTATGTGGCTGTAGAAGATACCTTTACCTGTGCCTTGTACGCCGGTAAAAACCCAAGCTGTGCCGGACTTCTCTCTAGTCTGAAAGATGTAAGCAAGCCAGTTAATAAAACGTTCAAACTCCTGGTCGCCATTACCGAGTACGTGGTGAAGTAGTTTGTATATCAAGGGGGTCTTATCTTTAAGATTGATGGCATCGCCGAAAGTAAGTCTTGCGTCGACAGGGGCGGGGTGCATCATATATTCGGTTCTTCGATAAAGATTAATTTTCATCGGCAACTGCTTAAGGTCAACTGTAGGAATTTTCTCAGTGGGATTAAAATAAATCTTTGCGTCCATGACTTGGTCAGGTGGCAAAGCTCCGTGGGTTGCCATAAAGCTTTCCATGCCCGTCTGTGAGCTAGGACTTAAAGGAAAAGTGTCATCAAACTGCGATTTGTTGGGGTCAAACAAGCCATTAAAATATGTATCAGTATCAAAATCTCTAAGTACTACTGGTAACAGCGTCTTACCATTTACCTTAAAATAGTCTTCAAATATTTCGTGGATCGATGAGAAAAAGTCAGGATCAGCTTTTTCAATTTCAAATATGGGTTCGCCTTTAAAGTTATACATGTAGCTAGGGCGCTCTAAGCTGAAGTAATAAGCAGCTGAGTTGCCGGAGTTAATATTGCAGTTAACCCAAGGTAGGTAAGCCTGATTTGCTATAGATATGGTCATCCGATCTGGATTGCTCAGAACTTCTTCTGCTCTGTTGTTCACATTAACAGTAGAGATTTTTTCTTTGCGGCGGCTATAGCCTCTGTCGGATCGTAGTTTGTTTTTAAACTCTATAGATTTGTTATGAACAATCTCAGGGCTTAGATTGACGAGTTGATCCAAAGCAAGCTCTTGTTTGTCTTTTTGAACTAAAACTATCCGCTCGCTAGGCGAGGGAAAAGGATCGACAGCACCACTTTCAAATACAGGAGGCGCGATAAATATAAGCTTGGAATTATCAGCAAGACTGGCGTCTAGGGGCCAAGTTAAGCTTTGCCCGTTGACTGATAGCCCTATCTGGTCTGCTAAGAGCGGTGTTTCAAAATTGGTGTTCTGCAGCCAAAGCTTTTGTGTCGCGGGGGGTAACGCATAGTTAAGCTTGAATATGATATGCAAACTAAGCTTGTCGCCTTTGAATCCAAGCGAGCTGCTTGCTTGGGCAATATAGGTAACTTCTTTGAGAGATTGCGGAAGCTGGTTAATAATCACTTCTGCGAGCCGTACAACATCTGCTTGGGTATATGACTTCTGGCATATGTGTGCGGGGTGATTTATCCCATCAAAATCTAGTACTAAAAGCTGATTAAGATCTTGTCGGCGAACACTTCCGGCTCGACTTCTATCAACAAGATCGATAGCTGGATTTCCTTTTAATAGACAATGGCCAAGATTGGCATGATGGTCTATTAATGTATAAAGCCGAGCAATATCGACGTCCACGTATTTATGAGACGTGACGTTTTTAACAAACGGGTACGGCTTTGTGCCGGTACTCGTTATAGTTTTGGAAAGTGTAGTAGAGTTTGACGCTTCTAAGAACGTAACTTGCATGCCAGCACCTAACCCAATTGATTGTTTTTCTTTTTAGATAGAAATACTTCTTTCCTATCTATTCTAAGGTCTCGATTGGCTTCAAAACTGAGACGCACATTTCCCCGATCAATTTTTGATACGGAGACTGAACATAGAACGTCTCCTGAAATGTCGGATATGATGACTTCTTCGTCTGTCTTGCGGGTTAATACTAGTCGTGTCATTTTGAATACGCTCTGTCGAAGCCGCCCTCGGCGGCGAGGGGTAGGTCTTCTGCCCAACTAGGTGCAATGCACATAGCGTCAATAATTTGTTCGAGCCGCTGTTCTGGGTTTTCTTGCGGGGCTATACAAACAATCTCATCGTGGACGGTGAGGCAAACTTTGATGTCTGGTATTTTAGAAATACGTAGAAGGGCGTCAGTCACAACAATCCTACTGAGCGCTTGAACAACGTTCTCAGTGATCTTTCCGCCGTAGGTATAGGTAGTTCTGTTTGCTGAGGTGAACTGAAATCCATCACGCGAATGCGTCAGGTCTTCGTAGTAAAGACACATGTCGTTAGGCAATATAATTTTATTCTTTTCTGTTCTAAGAACTGCGTGAGAGCCGGCGGAGCCAGACAGCATGTCTAGTAAGAACTGATCACAAACGCGCCATAGGTGGGGGATTCTCCAGAACTTAGAGCGGTAGGCACTAACGATTTCATACGCGTTATCGTCTTGCAGTTTCACAACTGGACCTGCTGCGCCAAGGGCGAGGGTGCTTTGGAATTTTTTCCAACCCATCCCGTAGCCGAGACCTAGTACAGCTGTCTTGCCAACAAACCGCTCAGTAGGATCAGCGTTCTTATCGATGTCCCTACCGTAGATGCTCGACGCAAACGCTGAATAGACATCGGTGCCTGTTCTAAACTGCTCGAGTAAGTCGTCTTGCCCAGATAACCAAGCCAGCATTCTGGCTTCGATATTAGATAGGTCGGCAACGTAGACGTAGTGCCCTTTAGGCGAGCAGAGACATTTTCTGAGCTCTGAGCCTCTAGGCATGTTCTGAAAATTAAGCTTATCTGATCCGCCATATCTTCCGGTGTGAGCGGCATAATACCTAAGTGGTATACCTATTTTACCGTCTGGATTAGCGGCATCGAGGAAGCGTCTTGCGCGAGTTTCTTTCAGACGAGATTTGACAGCTGTTCTTGCATCCCAGATATTGTCGTGCTGCGGATACATCTTAGCTAGCTGCTGAAATCCAGCGTCGTTTTTCCCCAAAGCCGGTATGTCCTTACCAGTAGTAGGGGACTTCTTTGTTGGTACTATTAAGCCAAGGCTATCTGCGATATACGCAGCAAACTTGACGTTTGAGGATAGAACATCTCGAGCAATACCTGAGTCTGATATCGCTTTTTCCGAGGTTGCTTTCTCCCCGTCCATGTAAATTGTTAAGCGCTCACGGTCAAGGATCAAATGGGGTTCGACAAACATCCTTATTGTTTGATCGATCAGGTCCATTTCTGACTGGGGCAGCTTGTGTTTTATCGCCTCATATATGGCGTAAGTGAGCTCGCTGTCTTGCACACAGTACGCAGCTAGAGCTTCTTCTATATCAGGAGGAAGGTCGTACTTGCCTTTGGCTTTCGATAAGTCGTCGCCTTTACGCATGGACTCGTCATCAGGGAAAACCCTGATAGCAGTGTTCTTCAAGGAAGACGAGTGTCCAGGATAAATGCCACGGGCCATCGAGCTTGTATCTATATAGTACTTAGGCAGGTAGCCGTAGTGCTGGGCTAGTACAGCAGCATCGAAGTTCGTGTTGTGACACAGAAGATCAGCATCTTCCCAGTCGACCTGCGCTAAAGCGTCAGCTATGTCTGATTCGCCATACCATTCGGCTGGTGAATCGTCGAACTTCAAAGAAGCGCCCCACACTTTAAACTCGGGGTCGTTGATGTACTGCATCGTAGTCATCTTGGTTAAAGATAGACGGACGTCAAAGTAAGTCTCAAAATCAAGAGTTACTAACATAGTAACTCCTGTTTAGTGTGTTAAGTTTCGGTCTTTTTTACTGGCGTTAAATGAGAACGCAAGCTTATTAGGATGCCGGTCGGCATTTTTACGCCTTTCTTCGAAGCCACCTTCAGCGTCTTTAGCCATGTACCCCACGGGTATTTGAGTGATGGTGCCGCCGTTTGATAGAAATTTGTCGATATCCAACTGCAGCTTGTCACGTAGCCTTTTGCGCTCTAAAACAAGAGTGGTTAAGTTGCTCATTGAACGGTTTCCTCGTGGCTAAATACATGGATGCCACTGACTACTTCGTTGAAAGGCGAGAAGTGTATCCACGACGCCGAGTTCCTCACTGCAACTTGCAGCAAGGATACAAAGGCGAAAGAAAAGCCACGATCGATGAGGTTTTGGTGAAAGTGATAGTCGTCGTCAGGAACTGACAAAAAATGAGTGTCTTGCTTATCTGTTATAAGGTGCAGGAGATCACAGTCGTCTAGCAACTTCCAGTCATGCGAGCTCGCGTGTTTCGAGTTTACATACATGACCTTGGCAAATATTTTACTAAAAGGGATGGTCGTATCGGCGGTCTTTTGCTGCTTGTACGGCGTAGACATTCGGCTCTATCCTCCTGAAATCGGCTTCTAATTCGTCGTATAGTGATGGCATCCTAGATTTGAGCCAGACTGTCATGTACGAGTACAGCTCAAACTGGTGCTGGTCTTGGCGCAGTTGGGAATCCAACTTTTCTGCGAGGGAAAAATACTCTTGCGTTTCCATGCAACCTCCAAGTTTTATGATATTAGCTCTGCTAATAGTTAGGGTCAATAGAAAATATAAGTAATACTTATATTATTGAGGAATAAATTAACTGCATTATTTTGTAGGGCTGTAGGTAATCAACTGATTGGCCCAGTATTTCGTGAGCTGTTGTAGCGCTGTTACCGGCTATCAGGTGAGCGGGCACTGACTTAACCGCTGCATGTTCGAGTGGGGTTAATAAACGCTCTTTTCCGTCCTCTCGAGTCATAAAGGGTTCGGTGCTGCGACGCTTAGCGTAGAACCTACCAATGGTGCCTATTCGTGTTTCGGAACCATTAAGCAGCTGGCGTTTAGCAAAGCCTTTACCGGCCGCAGCATCGCTTATAGCTTTGTCTTTGAGGTAAGTATGATCTTTCCATTCCTGCTCTGGCACTGGATGTAAGATGCTTGATAAGAGCCGATTGGACGGTTGCACAGGGGCAAGTGCCAAGGATTCAGGGGCTATGCCTTCTGATATACCGACTAACCAGTAGCGCTTTCTGTTTTCTAGCGAGTCTGTATAAGAAGAATCCAGGACTTGCTCGTACACTTTGTATCCCCGACGCTGTAATTCGGATCTAAGCAGGGTGTACATGGGGGAGTCTTGGGCTTCCGTGACATTCTCGCTGATGACGATAGCGGGGTTGGCCATCTTAATGGCGTTATATACGCCGAACAGGGCCGTACCGCTGTGTTCTTCTGAGGTCAGCTTGTGTTTGACCTTGCCCGCTTTGCTGAAGCCGGCGCATGGCATTGAGAAGCTGAGGATGTCTACTTTCTCGTAATAGAGTTCTTCGATTTCTTCTACTGTGCCGGAGAGCATGAGAGTGTTGTCATCGATTGATAGACAATTGCCAAGTGCTGACTCGCTGTATTTAACCTCGGCTTCTGCAATCCATGCTGTTTTGCACGTAATATCCTGGTCGGACACGGCTTGGTGAATTGCTTCGTGTGAGATGCCGCCGCCAGTGAACATGGAAGCGGTGGTCAATTGTTTAGTTTTGATGCTAAGTGCCAAGCGCTTCTCCCGCTCGTCTTTAGCTTGCTCCTCGTGGTTGTGTTTCATGAGGATGTTGCCGTCGGCATACATGACTACAACACGGGTGCCCGCGGGGAAGACTTCTTGTATGTCTTTGTTGTGAAGGTCGATAATGGGGCGATCTTTACCATTGCGACTGCTGTTGGTAACCCTTCGGGTAGAGTTGGCGTCTTTAAAGATAACAACTTCTTTGTTTTCTTTATTGAAAGCGACTCCGATTGGGGTTCCTACTGT